>Ga0126378_10000125_pt1 | contig 56885 bp, 49 predicted proteins | sample PanSoiMetPlot_23_FD_92587 | JGI IMG/M metagenome (GOLD analysis project Ga0126378, IMG submission 92587) | Tropical forest soil microbial communities from Panama - MetaG Plot_23 | ecosystem: Environmental > Terrestrial > Soil > Tropical forest > Bulk soil | place: Panama | collected 2016-02-17 | reverse complement strand
GCAGCGCACTGTGGTCGAGCGGCTTTTCCCTTTCGTTGCGCGCGAGGGATTGTGGATGCGCGCGATGGGAGGAATGTTGTCCCCTTACGATCTCAATCCTCTCAACATCAACCCGCTCAAGGAACTGATCGAGCGTTTCGTCGACTTTGCGGCCATTCGCCGCCACCAGCGCCTGGAACTCTTCATCTCGGCGACCAATGTCCAGACCGGAGACCTGCGCGTGTTCACGCGCGCCGAAGTGACCGCCGAGGTGGTCATGGCCTCGGCCGCCCTTCCGCTGCTCTTCCGTGCGATAGAGATCGACGGCGTGCCCTATTGGGACGGCGGTTATAGCGGCAACCCGGTGCTCATTCCGTTTCTGCGCACCACCGCAACCGAGGACGCTCTGATCGTTCAGATTAATCCGCCGCAGCGCCGCAAAGTGCCGATACGCACCCGCGAGATCATGAGCCGGGTTAACGAAATCAGCTTCAATGCTTCGCTTCTTTCCGAGTTGCGCGGCGTCGCCTTCGTCAACGGGCTCATCGAGCAAGGGCGGTTGCCGCGCGGGACGCGGCCTGGCGAATTCCAGCGGCTGCGCCTCCATCGTATCGGAATGGAGGATCTGGACGAACCTCTCAGCGCACGCGGGACGTTGAAGACCGACTACGACTATTTCGAGATGCTGCGCAAACTCGGTCAGCGTGCGACGCGACGTTTCCTTGACGCGCATTTTGAGGATATCGGACGCCGCAGCACGATAGATCTTGCCGCTCGGGCAGAGCCGCAATTGGCTGAGCAGAACTAACAACTGCAAACCGTTCCGACGCTGCGCAAGTGCAGGCGATTGCGCTAGAATCTACTCATGAGCGCTCCTCTTCTCACGGCCGAGATCGGATCGGCCCGGCTCGAAATCTGTATTGCCGACATCACCACGTTGGATGTCGATGCCATCGTCAACGCTGCCAACCGTACCTTGCTCGGCGGGGGCGGCGTGGACGGCGCTATCCATCGCGCCGCCGGGGCCGAACTTCTCGCCGAGTGCCGAGCGCTCGGCGGCTGTGAGACCGGCTCAGCCAAGATGACCCGCGGTTATCGGTTAAAAGCCAAGCACGTCATTCACGCCGTAGGCCCGGTTTGGGGCGGCGGCCAGAAGAGCGAGGAAGAATTGCTGGCCTCGTGTTATCGCACCGCGCTTGCGCTCGCTGCCGAACAGAGCTTGAGCTCGATCGCATTTCCGGCGATCTCGACCGGCGTCTATCGATTTCCGCCGGAACGCGCAGCACGCATCGCCGTCGGAACGGTGGTGGCGGAGATCGCGCACGCGCCGCGTGGCATCACGCGAGTCGTCTTCTGCTGCTTCTCGCCAGACGGCGCCGGACATCACAAGGACGCATTCACCGACCTCGGTTTGGCGTGAGCGGCTCCCCAAGCGCGCAGCGTCCGAAATTGCCGTTCACCACCTAGGCGGTTAGCGCATGCTCGTCCGGCACTGCCGCGCAGCCGATCAGCCCGGGCTGCTCGCAGGTGATGAGGAGGGTCGGGATCGTCTTGAGTAAGCTCGTGTGCAGCGGGTGCGCCTCGAATGCGGCGCGGACTGCGGCTCATCCAGCAGCGGCCCGAGGCCGTAGGCGACCCCGCCGGCAATGTAAACGCCACCCAATGCCTTGAAGGTGAGGGCTAGCCCGCCGGCAAAGCGGCCGAGCAGGCGCACAAAAAGCCGTGCCGCCGCCTGCGCCGCGGGCTCGCGCGCCAGTGCGCCAGCGACAAGGGTCTCCGGCTCATGGCGGGCCACGCGCGGGTCGAGCGCGCGTGCCAGCCGCACAAGACCGGGTCCGGACAGTACCGCCTCGGCGCTCACCGCGCCGCATTCCCCGCGAAGGCGCGCAAACACTTCGACTTCGTCCGCTTCCTGCGGACCAAAGGAAGCATGCCCGCCCTCGCTCGCGAGCACATGCCAGCGGCCGTTCGCGGGCAAAAGGGCGGCCACACCCAGCCCGGTACCTGGACCGAGCACGACCTTGACACCTTCCCGCACGGCCACGGGCTTGCCCAGCGGCCGCGTCTGTGCCGCGCCGAGAAGCGGCACGGCCCACGCAATCGCCTCGAAATCGTTCAGCACCCGCAACTGCAGAAATCCGAAGCGCTTCGCAAACTCGCCGCGTCGCAGCCGCCAGCCCGGGCGATTGGTAAGCACTACCTCCTCGCCGCCGATCGGCCCGGCGACAGCCAGCGTGGCCGCGCGCGGGCGCGCACCGGTCTCCTCAAGGTAACGCGCGACAGCCGCATCCAGCCCGGCGACCATATCATTGTCGATGACCAGCATGCGCTCGAACGCTCCGGAAGAATTGCTCAGCGCAAACCGGCTTTTACTGCCGCCGATATCAGCCACAAGCGTGGTACTCATCGCGGCTACCCCGCCTATAACCATCTCCTAGCCAACGGGTTGCCGCATCGGCAAGCCGGAATTCGGATTTTTCCCCGCCATCGCCGCTTCAGTAGGAGCGCGGCAGGCCGAGAACGTGTTCGGCGAGGTACGACAAGATCAAATTCGTCGAGATCGGCGCCGTCTGATAGAGCCGGGTTTCGCGAAACTTGCGCTCGATGTCGAACTCCTCGGCAAAGCCGAAGCCGCCGTGGGTCTGCAGGCACATGTCGGCCGCTGCCCACGAGGCATCGGCAGCAAGAAGTTTGGCGAGGTTTGCCTCCGCGCCGCAATCGCGCCGGGCGTCATAAAGGGCTGCGGCCGCGCGGACCATGAGCTCGGCTGCGCGCATCTGCGCATAGGCCCGCGCGATCGGGAATTGCACTCCCTGATTCTGCCCGATCGGCCGACCGAACACGATCCGCTCTCTGGCATAGCCGGTCGCCTTGGCGATGAACCACTTCGCGTCGCCGATACATTCCGCTGCAATCAGGATGCGCTCGGCATTCATCCCGCTCAGGATGTAGCGAAAACCCAGGCCCTCTTCGCCGACGAGATTTTCCGCGGGAACGCGCAGATCGTCGAAAAACAGCTCCGTCGTCGCGTGGTTCATCATGGTCCGGATCGGATTGACGCTGATGCCGGTGCCCTGGGCGAGGCGCATGTCGACGAGGAAGACGGAGAGTCCGTCGGTGCGCGTCTTTGCCGCTTCGCGCGGGGTGGTGCGGGCAATGAGTAGCAGCAGATCCGAATGCTCGGCGCGCGACGTCCAGATTTTCTGTCCATTGATGATGTAGTGATCGCCCTCTCGCACCGCGGTGGTGCGCAGATTGAGGGTATCGGAGCCGGATGTGGGCTCGGTGACCCCGAAGGCCTGTAATCGCAGCTCGCCCGCTGCAATCGGCGGCAGCCAGCGCGCCTTCTGCGCTGGACTGCCGTGCCGCAATAGCGTCCCCATCGTGTACATCTGCGCGTGACAGGCGGCGCCATTGCAGCCGGAGGCCTGGATCTCTTCCATGATCGCGGCAGCGGCCGTCATGCTCAGCCCGCTGCCGCCGTACTCCTCCGGGATCAGCGCAGCCAGGAAGCCCGCTTCAGTGAGTGCTGCGACGAACTCAGTCGGATAGGCACGCTCGCGATCGAGTGCGCGCCAATATTCGCCGGGAAATTTGGCGCAGAGGGTGCGTACGGACTCGCGGATCTGGGCGAGCTCGTCGGCGGCGGCATTAAGCTCGGCCTGGGTCATGTGTCTCAAAACGCGTCCGCTGGATCGGTTCCACTCGCCGCGACCTCGGCGGTTCGGGGAAACGAATGCCCTCCTTTCGGCTCCCGGACGATCTCGCTGCGCGGCAGCTTCGGAGGCGATCGGCAAAAAGCATGTGTCGAGTTATATCGGATCCCAGGAGAAGACGTCGCTGGAACGCTCGAGCGGCGTGAACGAAGGCCCCAGCGCGCCCTTGAGCTGCTGGCTGATGCTTTCGGGCGTCCAGCCGTCGGAGCGATGGATCGTACGGACTACGCGAGGCTGGCAGAACAGGAAAATCTCGTTGTTGCGAACGCCGAAAATTTGGCCGGAGATGGTCTCCGCGTTATCGGAGGCGAGATAGACCGTAAGCGGCGCGATCTTTTCCGGCGTCATCTGCTGCATGCGCTCAACCCGCATCTTTTCCTCTGGTGTATCCATCGGGATCGAATCGATCATGCGCGTCCAAGCAAATGGCGCTATGCAATTTGAACGCACCTTGAAGCGCTGCATGTCGAGGGCGATTGCGCGCGAGAGCCCGACGATACCAAACTTGGCCGCCATGTAATTGGCTTGACCGAAATTACCGACCAGCGCGGAGGTCGAGGTCATGTGCACGAACGCGCCACCACTCTGCTCACGAAAATGAACCGCGCAGGCTCGGCTCATGTTGAACGAGCCATTGAGATGAACCGCCAGCACGTCCGACCAATCCGACCAGCTCATGCGATGGAAGATGCGGTCGCGCAAGATGCCGGCATTGTTGACCAGGATATCGACGCGGCCGAAGGCGGCGAGCGCGGATTTCACGATCTCCTCGGCGTTCTTCGGCTCCGCGATCGACAGCGTAGACGCGATCGCCTCGCCGCCGGCGCGTTTGATCTCGTCCATCACCTGTTGCGCGGCTGAGGGATCGCTACCCGCCCCTTCAAGGCTGGCGCCGATGTCGCAGACGACGACGCGGGCGCCCTCGCTCGCCATGAGCAGTGCGACACCGCGGCCGATGCCGCGACCGGCGCCGGTCACGATGGCGACTTTGCCGGCCACCATGCCTGTCATGAGGTTTCCACGGTTTTTATTTGCTGCCGGCTGTCAGTATTTGCCGCTCGCCATTTGCGCTAGCCCCACACCTCGTCAGCGACTTCGACGATGCGGCGCAGTTTTGCCCACTGCTCCTCCTCGGTCAGCAAATTGCCTTCCTCGGTCGAAGCAAAGCCGCATTGCCCGGAAATGCAGAGCTGATCGAGCGGAGCGTATTTCGCCGCCTGATCGATACGGCGCTTGAGTTCGTCCTTGCTCTCGAGCTTGCCAGTCTTGGTGGTCACGATGCCGAGCACAACGAGCTTGCCTTTGGGCAGCATGCGCAGCGGCTCGAAACCGCCCGAACGCGGATCGTCGTACTCCATGAAATATCCGTGCACTTTGATCTTGTTGAATAGGATTTCCTGTACGGCTTCATAGCCGCCGGTCCCCATGTAGGTTGATTTGTAATTGCCGCGGCACAGATGCATGGTGATAGTCATGTCGGAAGGGATATCCGACATCGCCGTATTGATGAGATCGCCGTAAATCTCGCCGAGTCGCCCGGGATTGTCGCCGCGATCGACCATTTGCTGGCGATATTTCGGATCGCACAGCATGGCAATGAAGACTTCATCTAGCTGGAGATAGCGGCACCCGGCATCGGCGAAGGCGCGCACCGCCCTGCGGTAAGCCTGGCCCAGGTCGGCGAAAAATTGGTCGAGCCCGGGATACACGCTCTTGTCGATCGGGGTCTTCAGCGGCCGGCCGTAGATCGCGGAGGGTGCCGGTATCGTAATTTTCGGCATGCGCGTGGTGTGCGCCTGCACGAATTTGAAATGCTCGATCATCGGATGGCCGGAAAATCCAAGCTTGCCGGTGACGCGCACCCCCTCGTTACGAGTAGTAACGCCGGCAAATGCAATGCCGGTATCCATGACATGACGCTCGGCGCCATCGAGACCCCAAAGAAAATCGAGGTGCCACCAGGAGCGGCGAAACTCGCCATCAGTTACGGCTTGAAGCCCCACCTCCTCTTGTTTCTTGATGACTCGTTCAATCTCCCGGTCCTCGGCCGCCTTGAGATCCGCAGCGCTCATCTCGCCGTTCGCACGTTTCCCACGCGCCGTCTTCACCGCCGCCGGGCGCAACAGACTTCCGACGTGATCGGCACGGAACGGCGGCTTGGATCGCTTCATGAGTCGAGCCCTCTAGCGGTTGTCGTCTCCGCAACCTCCCTCGCGAGGTCCACGCCCATGAAGACAGAAAGCCGAACTACGTACAGAGGCAGGGTTGATCGAGGTCGATAAAGTTCCCCACTGTCGAGGCAGCGCTCAAGCGCGTCCTTGGCCGCGCCGTGAGCGTCGTTGCGCTCTTCACTCGGCTGCGGCGAGAGCCTCCACCCCCTTCGCCAGCACGAAATCGTATTTAACTTCGTAGAATGGCGTCGCCACAGTCTCGCCGGTCGGCGTTTTGCCCGGCGATTTTTTGACGAAGTCGACGATCAGCGGTTCCTTCACGGCATACACCACGTCGGTGTTGATATACTCATCGCCTTTCTGAAAAAGGTGCGTGATAAGGCCATGGTAGCCCGGCGCAGAGACCGCGAAATGAATATGGGCCGGCCGCATATGGCTGATGTTGGTTCGTTCCATGAGCTCCCCGACGGTTCCATCCATCGGGATGGTGTAGGCGATCGGCGCCACCGTCCGGATCACATAGCTGCCGTCGGCTTGCGTGCGGTAGAGGCCACGCATCCACGGCCCTTTCACATCGCGTTGGTCCTCGTAAAGGCCTTCGCCGTCGGTTTGCCACAGATCGAGCACCGCCCCCGCGATCGGCTCGCCGTCTAGGCCGTGCACCTTGCCGGTCAAGAAACAGGGAATGCCGGGAGCACCCTGCGCCATGTCGCCGCCCTGTGCCATTGCCGGCGCGTTGGGCACATGGAACGGACCTTCGACCGTGCTCGGCGTCGCTGCGCTGGGCCGGCGATGGTTGATCGCGTCCACCAGCATGCTCACACCCAGCACATCCGAGGCGAGGACGAATTCCTGTCGCTTCTCCGAGCAGAGCTTTCCCGTGCGGGTGAGCCAATCGATCGCTGCTGCCCATTCCGCCTGCGTCGGCTCGATATCGCGCACGAAACCATGAAGATGTCTGATCAGCGATTGCATGATCCGTCGCAGGCGCGGATCGGGAATGTCCTTCCACCGCTCCGTCACGACATCGGTCAGGTTGTCTTCGGTCACGTAGGGCATGGCTGGCTCCTCATCCTTCTTGCGGACCATTGCTCATCCGGCGAGCTCGTGGCGCACGATCGCGGCACCTTCGACCATTGCACGCATTTTTCCGAATGCGACCTCGCGCGGAAGATATTTAAGGCCGCAATCCGGCGACACCACGATTCGTTCGGCCGACGCAAAGGGCAATGCCTTGCGGATACGGCCGGCAACCGTTTCGGGTGCCTCGACGGTGGGGTCCGAAAGGTCGATCACGCCGAGAATGATCCTCTTGGACGGCAGCTGTTGCAAGACCGAAAGATCGAGCTTGGGCTGAGCGGCCTCAATCGAGACCTGATCGACCGCCGAGCGTTCGAACTCCGCCAGGAACGAATAACCGGAGGGCTTGTCCTTTACCACCGCGGCATAGCCGAAGCAGATGTGTACCGCCGTCGTCCCCCCGACGCCCGCCAGCGCGCGATCAAGCGCCTTTAGCCCGTATTGGCGCGCCTTTTCCGGTCGCGACTGCATCCAGGGCTCGTCGATCTGCACGATATCGGCGCCGGCCGCGAACAGATCTTTGATTTCGACGTTGACCGCCGCCGCATAGTCAAGCGCCAGCCGCTCCTCGTCGCCATAGAAATCGTCCTGGCATTGCGCCGACATCGTGAACGGCCCTGGCACCGTCATCTTGACCGTCCGGTTCGTGTTGGCGCGCAGGAATTCGACGTCGCGGACCTCGACCGGGTGCTTGCGCCGAATCGGACCAATGACCCGCGGCACCGTGGAAAACCCGCCGGTACGGTTCCCGGTCTTGCCGGGATTGTCGAGATCGATACCGTCGAGCGCCGTGGCAAAGCGGTTGGAATAACTCTCCCGGCGCTGTTCGCCGTCGGTGATGATGTCGAGTCCGGCGCGCTCTTGATCGCGGATCGCGAGCAAAGTGGCGTCGTCTTGCGCCGCCTCGAGCCGTGCCGGATCGACGAGCCAAAGATCGTGCGCACGCACGCGCGGCACCTGCTTGGAAAGCTTGGCCTGGTCGATCAGCCAGATCGGTTGGGAATAGGAGCCGACCAAGGTCGTTGGTAAGAGCATCACGCCAGCGCCCGAGATCACCGCACCTTCAGCGTCCCCAGACTTCGCCCGCGATATCGACAATCATGCGCAATTTCGCCCATTGTTCCTCCTCGGCCAGGATATTGCCTTCCTCGGTCGAGGCGAAGCCGCACTGCGGAGAGAGGCAGAATTGCTCGATGGGCGCAAATTTGCCCGCTTCATCGATGCGCCGCTTTACATCGTCCTTCTTCTCCAACGCGCCGCTCTTGGAAGTGACGAGACCCAGCACCACGATCTTGTTGCCTTTAGGCAGAAACCGCAGCGGTTCGAATCCCCCCGCGCGCTCGGTGTCGTATTCGAGAAAATAACCGTCATAGTTAACCTTTCCGAGCATGGTTTCCGCCACCGGCTCGTAGCCGCCTTCGGAAATCCACGTCGAGCGGAAGTTGCCACGGCAGACGTGGGTGGTGATCGTCATGTCCGCGGGCTTGGCTTTGAGCGCGGTATTGATCACGCGCGCGTAAATCCCCTGGAGTTGATCCACATTCGACATCCGCTCGCGCGCTTTGCGCAGCTCCTCCTGGGAGCAAAGATAGGCCCATACCGTGTCGTCGAATTGCAAATAGCGGCAGCCGGCGTCATAAAAAGCCTTGACCGCTTGTTTATAGGCATTGCCGAGATCGTGAAAAAACTGATCGATATCGGGATAGGCGGTCTTCTTGATGCCGTCCTTCGGCAGTCGGAAATGGAGCACCGAGGGAGACGGAATGGTCATCTTCGGCATGACCTTGGTGTGCTCCTTGAGAAATTTGAAGTGCGCCAGCATTGGATGATTGGAGAAGGCGACCTTGCCCACGATGCGCAGGCCCTGCGCCTTGGTTTGCACGCCACGGAATTGGATGCCCTGCTCCGCCTCGTAGATTTCGACGCCATCGAGCGTGCCCAGGAAATCGAAGTGCCACCACGAGCGGCGGAACTCGCCGTCGGTGGCAAGTTGGAGCCCGAGCTCTTCCTGCTTTTTGACGATCTTTTCGATCTCCCGATCCTCGACCGCCTTGAGCTCGGCCGCAGTAATGGCGCCCTTTTCGCGCTTGGCGCGCGCTTCCTTGAGCGCTGCGGGACGCAAGAAGCTGCCCACATGATCGGCGCGGAATGGCGGTTTCGTCCTCTTCATTGAACTGACTCCTTCAATTACTGGAGCAAAGCCACGCCGGCCGATGGATCGTCAACCACAAAACGATGCGCGAGTTGGTCCGCGATAGGGCTCGTGGGAGCTGTCCCACCTTTCTGCGAGAGATACGCGGTCACCGCCGTCCCTTGCGGCGGGACCCGGCGGCTGTGACGCCGAGATAGCTTTCGAGCACGGCGCGGTCGCCGGCAAGCTCGGCACTCGCCCCCTCGTACACCACCGCGCCGCGCTCGATGATCGCCACCCGATCGGTCACACCGAGCACCTTCTGCGCGTTCTGCTCAACCAAGATCGCAGACATGCCTTCGTCGCGAATGATGCGCCGCAGCGCCAGCAACAGCTCCTCCACCAGAATCGGGGCGAGCCCCTCCAGCGGCTCGTCGAGCAGCATCAGACGCGGATTGAGGATCAAAGCGCGGCCAACCGCAAGCATCTGCTGCTCGCCGCCCGAGAGCTGATTGCCAAGATTGCGACGACGTTCGCTCAGCCGCGGAAACAGCTCGTAAATGCGCTCCTCAGTCCATGGACCGGGCCGCGCGACGGCGGTGAGATTTTCCTCCACGGTGAGTGATTTGAAGATGTTGCGCTCCTGCGGCACCCAGCCGATGCCGACATGCGCCCGCTGATCCGGCCGCAACGGCGTGATGTCGCGGCCATCGAGGCCGATACGGCCGGCGATATAGCGGGTCACGCCCACGATTGAATTGATCAACGTGGTCTTGCCCATGCCGTTGCGGCCGAGCAGAGCCAGCGACTGCCCCTCGGGAAGAGCAAGCGAGATTGCGTTGAGCACGACCGCTTCGCCGTAGCCAGCGCTCAGCTGCTCGATGGTCAGCAGTTCAGGCATCGAGCGACTCGCCTAAATAGACTGCCTTGACGCGCGGGTCGCGCGCAACCTCCTCGGGCGGCCCGTCAACGAACAGTGCGCCATTCACCAGCACCGAGATGCGATCGGCGAAGGAGAACACGATATCCATGTCGTGCTCGATCAGCAGCACCGTCACGTCGGCGGGCAGCGCCGCCACCGTCGCGAGGATCTCGTGCCGCTCGTCCTCGGGCACTCCGGCCGCGGGTTCGTCGAGGAGCAGCACGCGGGGGCGGCAAGCGATCGCGAGCGCGATCTCGAGCAACCGCTGCTTGCCGTAGGGAAGCCTGCCGGTGCGCTCGTACATGACATCGGTGAGATGGAAGCGGGCGAGGATTTCGACGATTTCCTCGACCACGGCGGGATTGGTGCCGACGAGCCGACACCACTGCGCGCCCGAACCCAACCGTTCCGAGATCGCGAGCGCGACGGTCTCGAGTGGGGTGAGGTCGAGAAACAGCTGGTTGATCTGAAAGGTACGCGCGAGCCCGCGCTGCACCCGCTTGTGGGCTTCGAGCGCGGTGATGTCTTGTCCTTCGAGCAGGATGCGTCCGGCCGTGGGCCTCAGCACGCCGGTGAGCAGATTGATGACCGTTGTCTTGCCGGCCCCGTTCGGTCCGATCAACGCGTGTCGCGCACCCTTTTCGATCGTGAGCGAGACGCCGGCGACCGCGGCAATGCCGCCGAAATGCTTCTGCAAAGCTACGGTTTCGAGGGCGACGGGCATGGGCTCTAGCTTCCTTCGCCGGGCGGGACTGGCACGGGCGCGGCGCCCGGCGCCAATCGGCGCGTCACGCGTTCGGCGAGCACGCGCACGCCGCCGGTCCATAGCCCGATGCGATCACGACCGATGAGCACGATCAGAACCAGCACGAGACCGATCCAGAATTGCCAATATTGCGGGGTCAAATTGGCGATCCAGTCCTGCATCAGCTTGAAGATCACGGCTCCGATCAACCCGCCATAGAGATAGCCGGTGCCGCCGATGATCAGCACGAGCAAAAGATCGGCGGAGCGCTCGAAGGAAAAGACATCGAGCGAAGCGAAGGCGGTGGTCTGCGCCAGAAGCGCGCCGGCGATCCCCGCATAGAACGCCGCGAAGGTGTAGATGGCCACGAGCCGGGCGTTGACCGAGATGCTGATAGAGGCGGCGCGCAGCGGATTGCCTTTGACCGCCCGCAACGAAAGGCCGAACGGCGAGTAGACCACGCGCCGCGCCAGCAGGAACAATACGAACAGAACGGCCAAGCAATAGGCGTAGGCAACGTGGCCGAAAATATCGAACTGGAACACACCGAGAATGGGACCGATGACGACACCCTGAAGGCCGTCGGCGCCGCCGGTGATGTCAGGTATCTGGTTGGCGATCTCGCGCATGATGAGCGCGACGCCGAGCGTCACCATCAACCGCGTGAGGTCGGATCCGCGCAGAACGAGAAAGCTCGTCGCAAATCCGAGCACGGCCGCGCAAACGCCGGATAGAACAAGCGCGAGCACCGGCTCGTTGATGATACCGCGCTTGGCCAACAGCGCGGCCAGATAGGAACCCAGACCGAAGAAGGCCGCGTGTCCCAGCGATATGATGCCGGCATAGCCGAGAATGAGATCGAGCGAGAGCGCGAACAAGGCAAGCCAAGCGATCTCGGTGAGAATCAGATGCCGCCCCGGCACCAGGAAGAGGCTGGCTAACGCCGCCAACCAGAAGGCGTATTCGAGCGGACGCCAGCGGGCGCGAGTCGCCAGACAGCCGCCAACCTCTGCGACCAGCGCGGATGCCATTCCTACCTGCCGGCGGCGCGGGCAAACAGGCCCTGCGGACGCAAGATCAGAAGGACGATCATGATGGTGTAGATCACGAACGCCCCGAATTTTGGGACGTAGTACTTGCCGGCGACGTCCGCGATGCCGATCAAAAGCGAGGCGGCGAAGGGACCGGTGATGCTCGAGGTGCCGCCGACCGTCACCACGATCAGAAAGTAGACCATGTATTTGAGCGGAAACGTCGGATCGAGGCCGAGAATCTCAGCGCCCAGCGCCCCGCCGAGACCGGCGAGACCGGATCCGGCGGCAAACGTCAACGTGAACACCGCGTTGACGTTGACGCCCAAGCCGCGCGCGACGCGCGCATCGTCGACCGAGGCGCGCAGCCGGCTGCCGAAGCGGGTGCTGGAGAGGATGAGCTGCAGCGCGAGCGTGAGCAGCCCGCAGACGACGATGATGAGCAGTCGATATCGACCCACACCTACGCCAAAAATTTCGAAGCGGCCCTGTAACGCGCTCGGGATCTGGATGAAGACCTGCTGCGATCCCATGACGTAGTCGACGGCGGCGACCGCCATGAACACGAGGCCGATGGTGAACAGAACCTGGTCGAGATGGCTCTTGCCGTAGACATGCACATAGAGCGTGCGCTCGAACACGACGCCGATCAGCGCGGTGACGAAGAAAGCGATGGCAAGTCCGGCGAAGAACGGCAGGCCCGCGCGGTTGACCAGGATGAGCGTGATGTAGCCGCCCGCCATGGCGAAGGCGCCATGGGCGAGATTGACGAAGTTCATCAGCCCGAGCGTGACCGACAGCCCGCATGCCAACACGAACAGCAGCATGCCGTAGGCGATTCCGTCGAACAAAATGGTCAGCATCGCCGTCCTCCGCCGACGGAAGCAACCGGCGCGCGCGCCCGTGCCGGGGCGCGCGCCGGCATTGCTCGGACTACTTCTTCTTCAAAGGGTCCTTGACGGCTTCGAAGGTCGCAAACTCGACGTTGTAAAGCTCGCCTTGGACCTTCTCGACCTTGCCGATGTAGATGTTCTGGACGATCTCGCGCGTGTCCGGATCAATGGAGATCGGCCCGCGCGGGCTTTCCCATTTTATGCCCTTCATCGCATTGACCAACGAGTCGCCGTCGGTCTTGCCTTGGGTCTTCTTGAGCGCCTCGTACATCAGATGCATGCCGTCGTAGCCGCCGAGCGAGATGAAGTTCGGGCGAAAGCCGTTCGCCTTCTTGAAGGCGGCGACGTATTCCTTGTTGGCCGGCGAATTGTGGAGCGCGGAATAGATGCCGGCGGTGACCACGCCCAGCATGGCATCGCCCATGCCGGGAAGATCGTTGTCGTCGACGATGTCGCCGGGGCCGATGAGCTTGATGCCGGCCTTGTCGAGCCCGCGCTCGGCGAACTGTTTGGCGAAGGTGCCGGCCTGGCTCGCCGGCACGAACACGAACAGCGTGTCGGGGTTGGCGTCGCGCGCACGCTGTAGGAACGGGGCGAAATCGGGGTTGGCAAGCGGCACCTTGATCGTTTCGACAATCTGCCCGCCGGCTGCGTTGAAGGCGTCCGTGAATACCTTGGTCGCTTCCGCGCCCGGCGCCCAGTCCGACTGGACAATGGCGACCTTCTTGCTGCCGTTCTTGGCCGCCCATTCCGCGATGATCCCGGATTGCTGGCCAAGCGTGAAGCTCGTTCGCACCATGTAGGGATTGTTGGGATTAATCACGCCCGAGGTGCCCGACACCATGACGACGTTGGCGGTCTTGCCCTGAGTCGAGAGCGGACCGATCGCCATGGCGCTCGGGGTGATTCCCGAACCGATGATGGCGACCTTCTCGTTGACGATCAGCTCTTGCGCCAACCGCTTGGAGTTGTCGGGAACGCCGGCGTCATCTTTGACGATGAGTTCGATCTTCTTGCCGGCGACGGTCGAGCCGTTCTTGTCCATGTAAAGCTTGATGCCGGCCTGAACCTGTTTGCCGACCGGCGCGAGACCGCCGGTGAGCGGCAGCACGACGCCGATCTTGACGTCCTGGGCCAAGGCGCCGGTGGACGCCATCGTGCCCACCGCCAAGGCAATTGCGATGATACGCAGCATGGGGTTTCCTCTCGGGTAAAGATGAGTTTGCGGCAATCTATATCGGAAGTGGCCGCGGGTCATGGCAGAAAAAATGGACTTTTCGTAATCATGCGACAAGTCCACGCAGGCGGCGCGGCTTCGCTCCACCGACGAACGCCCCGCGCTACGCGTGCGCCTTGCGCTGCGGGTCGATGATCTGCTCGAGCTTGCCCAAGACGCGCATGCACGGGAGCAGTTGCGCAAGGGCGGCATTCGGCTCGCGCTTCTCCTTGATCGCGGCGATGAATTCGCGGTCCTCGAGCTCGATGCCGTCCATGGAGACATCGACCTTCGACACGTCGATCTTGTTGTCCTTGCCGTCGCTGAGGTCGTCGTAGAACGCTTTGAAGGTGCCGTTGTCGCAGATATAGCGGAAGAAGGAGCCGAGCGGCCCGTCGTTGTTGAACGAGAGCGACAAAGTCAGCATTGCGCCCGACGGCACTTTGGCAACGATGCCCATGTCCATGGCGATGCCGAGCTGCGGTTGGATCGGTCCCTGCACGGCGTAGCAATCGGAAATCGTCTCCCCTGTCTGGTACTGGAACAGGTCGATGGTGTGGGCGGCGTGATGCCAGAGCAGGTGATCGGTCCAGCTGCGCGGATTGCCCGCTGCGTTGATGTTCCGGCGGCGGAAGAAATAGGTCTGCACGTCCATTTGCTGGATCTTGAGCTCACCCTTTTTGATGCGCTTGTGGATCCACTGATGGCTCGGGTTGAAGCGGCGCACGTGCCCGCCCATGGCCACGACACCTGTCTCCTTCGCGATCTTGACCAGCTGCTCGGCGTCCTCGACGCTGTCGGTGATCGGGATTTCCACCAGCACGTGCTTGCCGGCGCGCATCACCTGCTCGCCCTGCCGGAAATGTAGCTTCGTCGGCGTGGTCAAGATCACCGCGTCGGCGCGCTTGATGCCTTCCGAGAGCTCGCCGGTATAGTGGGGAATACCGTATTTCTTCGCGACTTCGGCGGTGGCGTCCTGATTGCCGCCGACCAGCGATGTGACCTCGACGTCGGCAATGCGCTTGAGCGCGTCGAGATGCTTTTGGCCGAACGCGCCCTGCCCGGCGACACAGATCTTCATCATTAGCCCTTGCTGGCGATGCGGTGAGTGGCCTTGCGGGCCGCCGCCTGCTTGCTCTTAGCCTTGCGGCGGTTCTCCAGAATGATATGCCCGACCGCGGTGTTCGAGGCTGGCACGGTGTAGAAGCGATAGACCTCGTCCACCTTGTCGTCGAGGGCGCCGCGCATGATCAGCCACATCACCATTTCGATCCCTTCGGCGCCGGCCTCGCGCATGTAATCGATATGCGGGATGCGCGTGAGCTTCTTGGGATCCTTGGTGAGGTTATCGAGGAAGCTCTTGTCCCATTTGCTGTTGATCAGCCCGGCGCGCGGGCCGCTGATCTGGTGCGAGAGGCCGCCGGTGCCGAAGATCACGACTTTGAGATCCTCCGGATAGGACTCCACCGCTTTGCGGATGGCCTTGCCCAGCATGTAGCAGCGGTGGCCGGTCGGCGGCGGGTACATCACGACATTGACCGCGAGCGGGATGACCCGACACGGCCACGCCTTCGGCGTGCCGAACAACAGGTTCATCGGCACGGTCAGGCCGTGATCGACCTCCATCTTGTTCACGATGGTCAGATCGAATTCGTCGAGAATGACGGATTGCGCGATGTGGGCGGCGAGCTGGGGATCACCCTTGAGCACCGGCACCGGCCGCGGCCCCCAGCCCTCGTCGGCGGGAGGAAACTCGGCCGCGCAGCCAAGCGCAAAGGTCGGGATCATCTCCACGGAGAAGGCGGAGGCATGGTCGTTGTAGACCACGATGGCGACGTCCGGCTTCGTTTTCGCCATCCACGCCTTGGATTTCTCGAAGCCCGAGAACACCCGCTTCCAGTAGGGTTCCTCGGTCTTGCCGTTGTCGAGCGCCGCGCCGATGGCCGGCACGTGCGACGAGCCTACTCCTGCGATGATCTTTGCCACGATTCACTTCCGCTTTGCTGAACGTTTGGACTTGGACTTCGATTTGCCCGTCTTGGCCTTGCCCGACTTGCTGCGATTGCCTTCCACCGACCGGCCGCCGGCGAGCATCATCGCAGCATAGTCCTGTTGCGAGGCGCCGGTCATTGTTGCGGCGAGATGCTGGAAGGAGTGGCCGTCGGTCGCGCCCAGCTTGGCAGTGAAATAGATGTTGCCGCCGAGCTCCAGCATCCGGTTGTAATCGCGCTTGAGAATGGCCTCGACCTGCGCCGGCGTGAGGTTGAACTTCTTGAGATATTCCGCCTCGTTCGCTTTGAACGCCTTGCGGTTCTCCTCCTTCATCAGCGACATGCAGAACATGTTGATGCCGTAGCCCTGGCGCGAGCGCTCGGCGTCGAACACGAAGGTACCGGGGATGTCATCATAATCATGCTGGGCGCGTGCCATCGGCTTTCCTCCACCCGAGCGGCCATTCGATCTTCCCATAATAGCGCACGGCTCTTTGGCAGCGAAGGCTGGATGGCGAGCCCGATCGACGTGTTCCGAGCGTTGCTTCGCTTGCCAAAATGCCCGTGCCTGTGGTCCCGTTCCATGACCGCAAACAGCCGATCTCGTTCCCGCGGCGCTTTTTTGCGCCCGGGTTTTGAAACTTTGGCTCCGCGCACCCGCAACGAGGGGTGGTGCCCCCTAGGGAGGGCTAGAGTTTGACCCGCCGTCGTGCGCGCTAAGCCTCTGCGCTAGGCCCAATAAAGCCGCATCGGGTTATCGACCAGCAGCGCCTGTTGCGCCCCCGCGCTCGGCGCGATGCGTGGGATGAAGTCCACCAGCGCGCCGTCGTCGGGCGCCTCTTTCTTCATGTTGGGGTGCGGCCAGTCGGTGCCCCAGATGACGCGGTCGGGAAATCTCGCGACGAGGCTCTTGGCAAAGGGGACCACGTCGTTATAGGGCGGGCCGGCAAGCGTCATCCGTTCCGGGCAGGTGACTTTCACCCAAAAATTCTTGTGCCGCTCCATCAGGAGGTGAAAGCGCTGGTTCTCCTGGTGATCGACGCCCTTGCTCACGTCCGGCGTGCCCATGTGATCGACCACCACAGTGGTGGGCAGCGACGTGAAGAAGCCTTCGAGCACCGGCAAGTCCGCCATCTCGAAGTAGACGACGATGTGCCAACCGAGCGGCGCCACGCGCGCGGCGATGCGCTCGAGCACCTCGCGCGGGGTGAAGTCGACCAGGCGCCGCACGAAATTGAAGCGTACGCCGCGCACGCCGGCGCGATCCATCGCCTTGAGTTCGGCATTGGTGATCTCCTCGCCGACGAAGGTGACGCCCTTAGCCTTGCCGGCCGAGCTTTCGAGCGCATCGATCATCGCGCGATTGTCCTTCGAATGACAGGATGCCTGCACGATGACGTTCTTGTCGAAGCCGAGAAAGTCGCGCAGCGCGAACAGCTTCTCCTTAGGCGCGTCACACGGGGTGTATTTGCGCTCGCTCGCATAAGGAAATTTGCTTTCGGGCCCGAACACGTGGCAGTGCGCATCGACGGCGCCCGGCGGCGGAGAAAATTTCGGCTTCGACGGATTGGGATGAAAGGGGATGTAGCCTGGACTCATCGGCACGGGCGTGCCCTTCCTGGTCTCTCGCTATACTGCGTCATATCTGCGGGCGCGCGCGTTGCTTGTGCCCCCTCCCCGCCGCGGAGAGGGCTACTCGTTCTGGCAGCTCCGAGGAATGGGTGGGGAGGTTCGGATCCATCGGTATCGCCGGTAACCCCTCACCCCAACCCTCGCCCCAAACGGGGAGGGAGCCCACCGAGCTTGTGGCACGTTCGTGCCCTGTCAAACCCGCTCCAGCGCGAGCGAGACGCCCTGGCCCACGCCGACGCACATGGTGGCGAGCGCAAGCTTGCCGCCGCGCTTCTCCAAACCGTGCACCGCGGTCAAGGCAAGGCGCGCCCCCGACATGCCGAGCGGGTGCCCGAGCGCGATCGCGCCGCCGTGCGGATTGACGTGCTCGGCGTCATCGGCAACGCCGAGTTGGCGCAGGCAGGCGATGCCCTGCGAGGCGAACGCCTCGTTGATCTCGATCAGATCGAAATCGCCGATCTTCAAGCCAAGCCGCGCCATCAGCTTACGCGTCGAAGGCACTGGCCCGATTCCCATCACCCGCGGCGGCACCGCGGCCGAGGCCATGCCGAGCACGCGCGCGCGCGGCATGAGCCCGTGACGCAGCGCCGCCGCTGTCGATGCAAGAATGACCACCGCGGCACCGTCGTTTATGCCGGACGCATTGCCGGGGGTGATCGTGCCGCCGTCGCGCACGATGGGCTTGAGCTTGGCAAGCCCTTCCAATGTCGTACCCGGCCGCGGGTGTTCATCTTTGTCCACCGTCACGGTGCCGCCTTTACCAGCGACCTCGACCGGGACGATCTCCTCGGCGAAATAGCCCGCCGCCGCCGCCTTGGCGGCGCGCTGCTGCGAGCGCAGCGCAAAGGCGTCCTGGTCCGCGCGCGAGACTTGGTGCTCCTCGGCCACGTTCTCGCCGGTCTCCGCCATGGAGTCGATGCCGTATTGCGCCTCAAGTAGCGGATTGACGAAGCGCCAGCCCAGCGTCGTGTCGTGGATCGCGGCGCCGCGCTGGAACGCTTCCTGCGCCTTTCCCATCACCAGCGGCGCGCGCGTCATCGATTCGACGCCGCCGGCAATGGCGAATTCCGTCTCGCCGCAGCGGATGGCGCGCGCCGCGTCGCCGATGGCGTTGAGCCCGGACGCGCACAGGCGATTGACCGTCAGGCCGGGAACAGAGGGCAGGCCCGCCAGCAACGCCGCCATGCGCGCCACGTTGCGGTTGTCCTCGCCCGCCTGATTGGCGCAACCGAGCACGACCTCATCGAGAGCCGACCAGTCGAGATTGGCATGCCGCTTGACGATCGCCTTGATCGGCAGCGCGGCAAGGTCGTCGGTGCGCACGTTCGCGAGCGCGCCACCGTATCGGCCGATCGGCGTGCGCACGCCGTCGCACAGAAAAACCTCGCGCGTGTCGGTCATCGTCCAAACTCGCTAATATCGTCCTCGCAAGCGCACGGGGCGAAGTCAACAGATGGATATCGCGCACAACAGCACAAGAGCCGAGCGGGGATCATGATCTCACAGACGCCGATCTTTAACATCCATGCGGATCTCGGTGAGATCCGACATTTCGGGCAAACACCCTATGGCGAACGACGCATGATCGACATCCTCGGTGGCCGGGTCGAGGGTGCGCGGCTGAAAGGAAGCGTTTTGCCCGGTGCCGATTGGCAAATCGTGCGGCCGGACGGCGTCACCGATCTCACGGCCCGCTATGGGATCGAGACCGATGACGGTGCGCGCATTCTCGTGCGCAGCGACGGGCTGCGCCATGGCGCACCCGAGGTGATCGCCGCGCTCGCCCGCGGCGAGGACGTCGAACCGTCGCGCTATTATTTCCGCACAGTCATGCGGTTCGAGACCGCCGAGCCGAGCTTGGCTTGGCTCAACCGGATTCTGGCGCTCGCCACCGGCGCGCGTGAAAAGCTCGCGGTGCGGCTGGCCGTTTACGAGATTGTGTGAGTCTTGACCCGTTTTTCGAGAAATGTCACCGAACACGTGCCGGACTTGGAAGCTGCGAGGATCGCGTGACTAAATCCGCTGGCGGCTTCGACGTTGAACTGCCGCGCTCGCTCAAGGCCGAGCGCCGCGGCGACATCGCCGTTCTCTGCCTGGCGCGGCCTGAGAAGCGCAACGCCATCGACGATCCGACCGTGTTCGGCATCGAAGCCTTTTTTGCTGCCCTGCCGGACGCGATCAAGGCAGTCGTGCTCGCTGCTGAAGGCGAGCATTTCTGCGCGGGGCTCGATCTCACCGAGCTCACCTCGCGCGATATCGCGCAAGGCATCGCCCATTCCCGCAGCTGGCACCGCGCGTTCGAGCGCATCGAATACGGCAAAGCGCCCGTAGTGGCGGTACTGCATGGCGCGGTGGTCGGCGGAGGGCTCGAAATCGCCGCCGCCTGCCACATCCGCGTGGCCGAAACATCCACCTATTACGCCCTGCCGGAAGGCAGCCGCGGCATTTTCGTCGGCGGCGGCGGGGCAGTGCGCCTGCCACGGCTGATCGGCACCGCGCGCATGATGGACATGATGCTGACCGGCCGCACCTACGATGCCGAAGAAGGTCAGGCGATCGGCATTTCGCATTATCTCGTCCCCGCCGGCGCGGGCCTTGCCAAGGGCATCGCGCTCGCTGAACAAATTGCGGGCAACGCGCCCATGACGAATTTCGCCGTCACGCACGTGCTCCCGCGCATCGCCGCCGCCGATCCGGCCAGCGGCTATCTCACGGAGGCGCTGATTTCGGCGATCGCCCAGGGCGACGAGGAGGCGAAAGCGCGGCTCAAAGCCTTTCTGGAAAAACGCGCGCCGAAGACGGTGCGCAGCTGAAGCGGCATGGCAACAAAGGTCAAAGCGCGTCGAGCCGAAGCTGCCGCCGCCCCAATGCGGGCGGTGCAGCTTGGGCCGCGCGACGTGGTGGCCGAGCGCAGAGGCGATGGGACCATCCTGCTGCGCTCGCCGCATACGCTTGCCCCCTATCCTGCCAAGCTGACGGAGCGCCTCGAACATTGGGCGGCGGCAGCTCCCGCGCGCACCTTTCTCGCGCAACGCGCCGGCTCGTCGTGGCGCAAGCTCACCTATGGCCAAACCCTTGAGCAGGTCCGCCGCATCGGCGCAGCGCTCCTGCAACGCGGTCTCTCCCCCGAGCGGCCGCTCGTGATCCTCTCAGGCAACGACATAGAGCACGCGCTCCTTGGCCTTGCCGCCAACTATATCGGCGTCCCCTACGCGCCGGTGTCGCCGGCCTTTGCGCTGATCTCGAACGACCTCGGCAAATTGAGATCGATAATCGACCTGCTCACGCCGGGCCTCGTCTTCGCCGCCGACGGGCAAAGCTACGGCCGCGCGCTCGAGGCGGTCGTGCCGGCCGGGGTCGAAGTCGTGGTCACCCGCAATCCGCTCCCGAACCGGCCGACGACGGTGTTCGAGACCTTCCTCACTGCGACCGCGACGGGCGCAGCCGAGGCGGCGCACGCAATCGTCGGCCCGGACACGATTGCCAAGTTCCTGTTCACCTCAGGCTCGACCGGCACGCCCAAGGCCGTGATCAACACCCCGCGCATGTGGTGCGCGAACCAGGCGATGATTCTTTCCCAGCTCGCCTTCTTCGCCGAGGAGCCGCCGGTGATCGTCGACTGGGCACCGTGGCATCACACCGCCGGCGGCAATCACAATTTCGGTTTCGTGCTCTACAACGGCGGCACGCTCTATATCGATGAAGGAAAGCCGCTGCCGGGAGCGATCGAAACCACAGTGAAGAACCTGCGCGAGGTCGCGACGAACTGGTATTTCACGGTGCCGAAGGGCTACGAGGCGCTACTCCCTTATTTTCGCGCCGACGCGCAGCTGCGGAAGACGTTTTTCCAAAAGCTCAAAGTGCTGTGGTTCGCGGGCGCGGCCCTGTCACAGTCCGTGTTTGACGAGATGCAGGAGCTTGCGCTTGCGACCTGCGGCGAGCGCATTAACTTCCTCACCGGCCTCGGCGCGACAGAGACGGCGCCCATGGCGCTCGCGCGGATGTGGCAGAGCAAGGATTCGAGCAACATGGGCGTGCCGGTGCCCGGGGTCGAGCTCAAGCTCGTCCCGTATCACGGCAAGCTCGAGGCGCGCGTGCGCGGGCCGAACGTCACGCCCGGCTACTGGCGGCAACGCGAACTCACCGCGCAGGCCTTCGATGAGGAAGGCTTCTATAAGCTCGGCGACGCGCTCAAATTCGAGGACCCGGACGATCCGCGCGCCGGCCTTTTGTTCGACGGTCGCGTCGCCGAGGATTTTAAGCTGGCGACCGGCACCTGGGTGAATGTTGGTCCGTTGCGCGCGCGCCTCTTGCAAACGCTCGAGCCCTATGCACGCGATGTCGTCATCACCGGCGCCGATCGCAACGAACTCGGCGCGCTCATTTTTCCGAACGTGGCCGCCTGCCGTAGGCTCGCCGCGGCGGCCGACGTAACCGTCGACGCGCGGGTGCGCGAAGAAGTGCGCGCGCGGCTTGCGAGCGTAGCACGGGCGAGCACCGGCAGCTCGAACCGCGTCTGCCGCGCCATCCTCGTTCGCGAGCCGCCCTCGCTCGACGCCGGCGAAATGACCGACAAGGGGTCGATCAACCAGGGCGCGGTGCTCAAGCGGCGCGGCGACCTCGTGGACGAGCTCTACGCGCTTGACCCTTCGCCGCGCGTGCTCGTGATAGATATGGGACCATGATCATGGCGAGTAAGACTGCAGGTCTTAGCGCGAGCTGGAGCGAGGTGTGGCTGCTTGACGGCGTGCGCACGCCGTTCGCCGACTACAACGGCGCATTGGCGCAGGTCTCGCCCACCGATCTCGGCATCAAAGCCGCGCGCGCGGCGTTCGCGCGATCGGGCGTCTCGCCGCAGGACGTGGGCGCGGTCATCACCGGCTCGATGGCGCAAGCAAGCTTCGACACGTACTGCCTGCCGCGCCATATCGGGCTTTATACCGGGGTGCCGATCGAGGTGCCCGCGCATATGGTGCAGCGGGTCTGCGGCACCGGCCTCGAAGTGCTGATGCAGGCGGCGGACGTCATCACGCACAAGGAGATCGGGCTTACGCTCTGCGTCGGCACGGAGTCCATGAGCCGCAACCCAGTCGCCTCCTATACCATGCGCGGCGGCTTTCGCATGGGCGCCGTCGATTTCAAGGATTTTCTTTGGGAGGCGCTGCGCGATCCGGCCGCCAACGTCACCATGGGCGACACGGCGGAGAATCTGGCGCGGCAATACCAGATCACGCGCGCGCAAGTCGACGCCTACGCCGCGCGCAGTTTTTCGCGCGCGCTCGCGGCGCAGAAATCGGGCTTCCTCGCCGGCGAGATAGCGCCGGTCAAGAACGAGACGTTCGAGCAGGAGGGTTTTGCGCCGCGCGCGCTGAAGCTTAGCGGCGCGAACGAGCTTGCCGCCGACACCCACGTGCGCCCTTCCCCGCTCGAGGCGCTCGCCGCCATCCGTCCCGCATTCGGCGGGGTGCAGACCGGCGGCAATTCCTCGGCGATCGTCGACGGCGCGGCAGCGGCGTTCGTCGCCTCCTCCGATTATGCGAAGACATCGGGCAAGCCCGCGCTCGCGCGCATTCTCGCCGGCGCCACCGTGGGCGTGCCGCCCGACGTGATGGGCATCGGCCCCGTGCCCGCAATCAAAGCCGTGCTCGAACGCGCCGAGCTCAAGCTGTCGCAGATCGACCGCTTTGAGATCAACGAAGCGTTCGGCGCGCAGGTGATGGCCTGCGCGCGCGAGCTGGGCATCGACGAAGAAAAGCTCAACGTCAACGGCGGCGCCATCGCCATCGGGCACCCTTTGGGCGCAACCGGCGTGCGGCTCGCGCTCACGCTGGCGCGCGAGCTCAAGCGCGCAGAGCTGCGCTACGGCATCGCCTCGGCCTGCATCGGCGGCGGGCAGGGCATCGCGCTCTTGATCAAGAATCCGGACGCCCCTGCCGCATGGGAGCACTGACCATGGACATCAAGGGACACGCGGCGGTCGTGACTGGCGGCGCCTCGGGACTGGGCGCGGCGACCGCGAGCGAGCTTGCCCGCGCCGGCGCCAAGCTCACCGTGATCGACGTCAATCTGGATGGCGCGCGCGCGCTGGCGCAGAAGATCGGCGGCCACGCGGTCGCGTGCGACGTGACCAATGCCGAGCAAGCGAACGCCGCGCTCAAGGAGGCACGCGAGCGGCACGGGCCAGCACGCATCTTGATCAATTGCGCCGGCGTCGGGCCGGCCAAGCGCATCGTCGGCCGCGATGGACCGATGCCGCTCGCCGAGTTCGAGCGCGTCATCAGCATCAACCTCATCGGCACGTTCAACATGATGCGGCTCGTCGCCGCCGACATGCAAAGCTTGAGCCCGCTCGCCGACGGCGAGCGCGGCATTATCATCATGGCCGCCTCGGTTGCGGCCTTCGAAGGGCAAATCGGCCAGGCCGCCTATTCCGCCTCCAAGGGCGGCGTCGCCGCACTGACCTTGCCGGCCGCGCGCGAATTCGCGCAGTTCGGGATTCGCGTCGCGACCATCGCGCCAGGCATTTTCCACACGCCGATGCTGATGGCGTTGCCGGAGGAAGCGCAGAAGAGTCTCGCCGCAGCGGTGCCGTTTCCAAAGCTGCTCGGGCGGCCCGATCAGTTCGCCTCGCTCGCGCGCCACATCATCGAAAACGCTTACATCAACGGCGAGGTGATCCGCCTCGACGGCGCGCTGCGGCTCGCACCGCGCTGAGCGATGTAAGCCCCATGCCTTCGGCAGCGCTTCCTCCGGCCGTCATTGCCGGGCTTGACCCGGCAATCCATCCATTGAATCAAAGCGTTTCTTTTCAATGGATGCCCGGGTCAAGCCCGGGCATGCCGTGTCGATATTTAACGCCCTTGGTATGAGAGCGCATGCTCGTCAACTACCGCGTCGTGCGCATCGAATGGGGCGATTGCGATCCGGCCGGGATCATCTACTACCCGCGCTATTTCGCGATCTTCGACGCCAGCACCTCGGCGCTGATCGAGCGCGCGCTCGGCATGCGCAAGATCGATTATCTCAAGGCCTATGATTTCGCCGGGCATCCGCTGGTCAACGCCCATTCGCGCTTTCTTCTTCCTACAAGGTACGGCGACGAGGTGACGGTCGAGACCGCGGTCACGGCGCTGCACCGCTCGAGCTTCGACGTGCGACACCGCTTGTACAAGGACGGCGCGCTCGCGGCCGAGGGCTTCGAGACCCGGGTATGGGTGGAAGGCGATCCCGCCAAGGGCACGATGAAGGCGAAGCCGTTGCCGCAAGCGGTCATCGCGCGGCTGTCGCAGAAATAAGCCGGGATCTTTATCTTCGCCGCTCACGCGGGGCTAGGGCTCGCGCGCGGGCTCACGCCATCGACCGCCAGACTGCCGTCAGCGGCAAAGCGCGCCAGCGCGCCGGCGGGATGCTTGGCCCAGGTCGCGACCGGCAGCGGGCCGCAGACGAGCATGAAATAATCGTAAGCGGCACGGCGGTCGCTTGCCATGATGAACTGATAGTGCAGACGGAAGAAGTTGAAGCGAATGCGCCAGTAGAAGCGCCGCGACAGCATGTCGCCGAAGCGCACCTTCCAGATCGAGGGATTGCAGCGTTGGCCCGCGACGCGGGCGCCGATCCCCTCAACCGGATCGAAATCCCAGAAGTTGAGCACGTCGGCGCGCGATTGCGCATCGATCCACGGCACCGAGGTCTCGACCGCGAGCCGCGCGTAGGTAGCGCGCAGGCTTTGCGCTTTGGGATGCAGGGCCGCTGCCGGGGCGATCGAGCCGAGCGTCAGCAGGATGAGCGGCGGTCCCCGGCGCCCAATATCGGGATCGAGTTCGAGCGCGCGTAGGATCACCGCCGGCGCCAGCGCGCAGCCGCCGCTATGGCCAATGACGATGATCTCGTCGGCGTCATTCGTGCGCACGGCGGCGATCACGCGCTGCGCGCAGGCCTCGATTAGAGGATCGAAGCCAGTCGCTTCCCCGCGGGCGAATTCGCAAAGATAGGGCCAGTGGTTGTTGATCTGGACGAGGAACCAGCGGTCGGCGAGCGGCCGCAAGCTCAAGAAAATCGCGATCGCAGCAGGCACACCGATGACTAGTGCCGCCCAGCCGTGCAAGGCAAAAGCGCGTGTGATCGCCGCGGTGACGATCCATGCACCGCCAGCCGACAGCGCGACCCACGCGATCAGCATCAGCTGGAAATAGATGAGCACCAGGCCGAAATATGCAGAGGCGCGCAGCACGCGGACCAGCGCTCCGCTGAGGAGATAATCAATTGTCCAAGCAACGGCACGGGGGATCTGCCGCGGCAGAGGCTCGGCCATGTTCCCACGGACGAAGTGCTCCTGGCGCAGAAAGTCATAGCGGGTGAAGACCTGCCAGTTCGGACCCGATGTTTCGATGTTCCAGTGCGCGAAGGTCTCTGAATCCAACGCGAGCTGGCCGAGCCGCGCCGTAAGCGGCCATATCTTTAGGAAACGCGCCAGGCTGCGATCGAACAGCCGGTGGTATCCCTCGGCGCCCTGCGGATCGTAACCGCTGACATAAAAGACGTGCCGGCGTGCGATCAAAGGTGGCTCTGCGCGCATGCTCGCTCGATCAGGCGGGAAGAGCCGCCGCCGCTTCGACGATGGTCATGGCGGGGTGCTTGGTGGGGATCGTGCGCGCGAGATGCAGGCCGGCCTTTTCGAACAGCGCGGCATATTCCTCGACCGTGCGCTCGCGCCCGCCGCACAGCAACATCACTTGCAAGTCGAGCCAGCGGCCCGGGCCCGGACGCTCGTCAGACGGCAAGGGCGATTCGAGCACCAGCACGCGCCCCTGCGGCTGCATGGCCCGACGCACATTGGCGAGAATGCGAATGCAATCGTCATCCTCGTAGTCGTGCAGGAGATGGCGGATGAGATAGAGGTCGCCGCCCGCGGGTGCCGGCGTCGTAAATATGTCGGCGCTCACGAAGCTCACGCCGGGAAGCGGGCCACCCTCCCCTCGTTTCGCCGCGGCGACCGCTTCAGGCATATCGAACAGCGTAGCGCGCAGGTTCGGGCAGGCGGCGAGCACGGCGGATAAGAGCGAGCCGTTGCCGCCGCCGATGTCGACCACGTGTTCGAAGCGCGAGAAATCATAGGCCGCGACGATCGCCGGCGTCTCCGGCCCGTGCACCTCGAGCATCATGCGATCGAAACGGCGAGCTTCGCCGGGATTTCGCGCAAGCCATTCGAAGAACGGCGCGCCCTTGAGCGCCTCAAAGGCGGTGCGCTCGCCGGCGAGCGCGTCGTCGAGATGCGTCCACATGTCGGCGAAATAATCGTTGAGGAAGATGGCGGTGGTCCGGGTGTTGTGGGGCGAATGCGAGCTCAAGAGCCGCCCGAGCGGCGTGAGCGTGAAGTGCCCGCGTGTCGGCTCGGCCACGATACCCAGCGTCGAGAGCGCACGCAGCAGCCGATAGAGACGATCAGGGATAAGACCGCGCGCTGCGGCAATCGCGGCGTGGTCCGCGACACCATCCTCCATGACGTCGGCGAGGCCGAGCCGCGCGAAGGTGCCGACCGCGCGGGTCACCCATAGGCTGCTCAGCAACTGCAGCATTTTCTTGTGCAGCAACGCCGGATCGGCGTTCGCGTCCTTGTCGCTCTTGCCGTTCACGATCCACCAATCATCTCGCGCACGCGCGCAGTCAAACTCCGTTCATTCCCGCGCGAGCGGGAATCCAGGGCGGAAACACTGGGTCCCCGCTTTCGCGGGGACGAACGGAACTCACTACGTCACTTTACAGTTCCGATCACTTCGGGCTCAATGCCGGCAAACGCCGTGCGGCGACAAGAACGATGAGTCAGGAGGAGAGGATGCCATCGCGTCGAAGCAAGAATTCCTTTGCCGCAGCGATCGCCGCTGGGCTGCTGCTCGCAGCCTCGGGCGCGCTCGCGCAGGACAAGACCTTCGAGCTCAAGCTGTCACACTGGGTGCCGCCCACCCATCCGCTGCAGAAGGCGATGGAGGAATGGGGCGCCTCGGTCGAGAAGGCCTCGAACGGAACCATCAAATCGAAGGTCTTTCCATCCCAGCAGCTCGGCAAAGCGTTCGACCATTACGACATGGCGCGCGACGGCATCGCCGACTTCACCTATGTCAATCCTGGCTACCAGCCCGGCCGTTTTCCCATCATCGCCGCCGGCGAATTGCCGTTCCTCGTCGGCGACGCCAAGGGCGGCATTCGCGCCGTCGACGTCTGGTATCGCAAGTACGCGCCGAACGAGATGAAGGACGTGAAATACTGCTTTTCCTTCATCCTCGATCCGCTCACCTGGCACTCGAGCAAGAAGAAAATCGTGGTACCGGGCGACATCAAGGGAATGAAGGTTCGCCCCTCGCAGGCGACGGTGGCCGCGTGGGTGACGCTCCTCGGCGGCACCAACGTGCAGGCGAGCGCGACCGAAGTGCGCGACGTGATGGAGAAAGGCGTGGCGGAGGCGGTCACCTTCCCCTGGGGCTCGGTGCCGCTGCTCGGCGTCGACAAGGTGACGAAGTATCACATGGACGCGCCGCTCCACACCGTCACCTTCCAGTGGCTGATGAGCCCGCGCACCTACGCCGCCATGTCGCCGGCGCAGAAAAAGGTGATCGACGATCACTGCACCACCGAATGGGCCAGCAAATTCGCCGACCGGTGGGCGGATTTCGAGCACGCGGGCATCGCGAAGGTCAAAGCCGAACCCGGTCACGAGGTCTACCCGATCACCGCGGCGCAGCTCGAGGAGTGGAAGAAGTCGGCCGAGCCGCTGGAGAAGCAATGGGCCGAGAACGTGCGCAAGACCGGTGGCGATCCCAACACCATCTTGAAGGAGCTCAAGCAAGCGCTCGCGCAATATAATGCGGGGTATTAAGCAGCGAGACTCGTAGGCACCTGTGGCACACGCGCGATGCCCACGCGTGCTCTGTGCGTGGGCAAAATCGCTCACGAAGGCAACACGCATTACGCTCCTGCGCGGCGATTTTGCCCACCCTACTAGGCCTACGCTTACTCCGCTGCCACGCCGCGTGAGGGACCGCCCATAATGGCCGATGCGCAATTACCGCCAGATGTCGCGACCGGCCGCCGCCGGCGCAATCGGATGGATCGCTTCATCGACGGCATCGAGCTACTGGCGGCGTTCTTCGTCGGCATCGTCGCGGCGGATATCTTCACCTCGGTGCTGCTGCGATATTTCTTCAGCGTGCAGATTCGCGACAGCTACGACTTCGGGCGGCTTCTTCTCGGCATCCTGATTTTTTGGGGCATCGCCGCAACCTCGTATCGGGGCACTCACATCACGGTCGACCTCGTCTATGCGAATGTCGGACCGACGCTACAGCGTTTCATTGACGTATTCGCAACGCTCGTTCTCCTCTTCGTCGTCTCGGTTCAGACCTGGACCTTGTTTGACAAGGTGCTGAGCACACGCGCCGATAACGTCTTGACCTTCGATCTGCGATTGCCGACCTGGCCGTTTTTCCTAGTCGCATGGCTGGGGGACGTGTCCGCGGTGCTGCTGATTGCGGTGCGTACCTACCGGCTGATCTTCCATCCAGAACTGATGGGCGGCCAGTATCAGATCAAGCCGGTCGAGTGAGTGAATGGCGATGGACACCGATGCAGTCGCCATCCTCGGCTTCATCGTGTTGTTCGCACTGATGCTGTTGCGCGTGCCGGTGGGCATGGCGATGGGCTTGGTCGGAGTCAGCGGCTTTTCCTACCTGGTCAATTGGGATGCCGCTTTCAAAATCGTCGGGCACACGTCGATGCGCACCGTGACCGATTACACCTTCGGCGTCATCCCGATGTTCCTGCTCATGGGAGCGTTCGTTACCAATTCCGGCATGAGTCGCGAGCTTTTTCGGGCGGCGAACGGCTTTCTCGGCCATCGCCGCGGCGGGCTCGGCGTTGCGACCATCGCGGCCTGCGGCGGTTTTGCAGCAATCTCCGGCTCCTCGGTCGCGACCGCAGCGACGTTTTCCACCGTCGCCTATCCGGAGATGCGTCGCTACGGCTATCCGCAGTCGTTCGCCGCCGGCGTGATCGCCGCCGGCGGGACGCTGGGCGCCATGCTGCCGCCGTCCACGGTCCTCGCCGTCTACGGCATCATCACCGAGCAGGACATCGGCAAGCTGTTCATCGCCGGCATCGTTCCCGGCATTCTCGCCGCCTCCATGTACATGACCACGGTCGCAGTCATTGTCCGGGCGCGGCCTAAATATCTGCCGGCTGGCCCGCGCAGCGATTGGCGCGAGCGGCTCACGGGACTGCGTGATATCTGGGCAACTCTGCTGCTGTTCTTTTTCGTCATCGGCGGCCTGTACGGTGGCCTGTTCACACCGACGGAGGCCGGCGGCATGGGCGCAGGCGGCGCATTTTTGATCGGCGTCCTGCGCGGCCGGCTCACGCGCACCGATATTCGTCGCTCGCTGCTGCAGGCGACGCGCACCGCCGCCGCCGTGTTCACGGTTCTCATCGGTGCGCTGCTGTTCGGCTATTTTCTAACAATTACGCAGACGCCGCAGAAAGTGACCGCATTCCTCACCGGGCTGGGCGTGGGACGCTACGGCGTGCTGGCGCTCATCATGCTGATGTATCTGGTGCTCGGATGCCTCATGGATGCGCTCGCCATGGTCATCCTCACGGTGCCAATCATCTTTCCCGTGATCAAGGAACTGGGCTTCGACCCAATCTGGTTCGGCGTCATCATCGTCATGACCGTGGAGCTTGGGCTCATTCATCCGCCGGTCGGGATGGTCGTGTTCGTCATAAAAAGCGTGATCCAGGACATCAATTTCTCGACGATCTTCGCTGGCGTTTTGCCCTTCATCGCGACGGACCTGATCCGGCTGGTGATCCTGATCTCGTTCCCGATCATCGCGCTGTGGCTTCCCTCGCGCATGTGAATACCTCTCGCCGGATTGGGAGGCGGGCACGAAATCGAATATGCTAGCGCTCTGACATAATCGAGCGAGTAAGCAAATCATGACAGCACACTTGCTTAGGCGATTGCTCATTATGGTTGCAGCGGTGCTCGCGGCGGCGGTGCTTGCGTCCGCCGCATCCCGCAGGCGGGCGCGATCAAGATCGTGGTGCCCTATACGCCGGGCAGCGGTCCCGACATCCTCTCCCGCCTGATGGCAGAGCAGATCGGCCGCACGCAGGGTCCAACCGTCGTGGTCGAGAATCGTCCGGGCGGCGGCACGGTGATCGGCACCGAGGCGGTCGAGCGCGCCGCGCCCGACGGCCATACCGTGCTGCTCGTGGCGAATTCGTTCGTCATCAACCCGCCCTTGCAGCGAGCGAATTACGACCCAACGGGAAGCTTCGAACCGGTTTGCTATCTCGCGGCAACCCCGATGGTCCTCGTCGTGCTCGGCTCGTCGCCCTATCATACGCTCGGCGATTTGATTGCCGCGGCGCGTGCCAAACCTGGCGAGCTGGTGTTCGCGAGCGGCGGGCCCGGCTCTTCCTTGCACGTCGCCATCGAGGTGCTCAAGCGCGCGGCCAACATCAACTTGACCTACGTGCCCTATGGCGGCACCGCGCCCGCAATCAATGCGCTGATGGGCAATCATGTGGCGGCGGTGTGGGCCGATTATCCGACCGTCGTGTCGCAGCTCAAAGCCGGCACGCTGCGAGGGCTGGTGACGACCTCGCGCACGCGGGTCGCGACGCTCCCGGATGTGCCAACCCTCGGCGAGACCGGGATCAGCAACTACGAGGCGGATATCTTCTATGGCATCGTGGCGCCGGCGAAGACGCCGCCCGAGATGCTCAATCGGCTCTCCGGCTTCTTCAGCAGCGCGATCAAAGCCCCCGACATGGCGCGAAAACTCGCCGAACAAGGGCTGTTTCCGGTCGGCATGTGCGGGGCAGAATTCGCCGCCTACCTGCGACGAATGGTCGACGACTACAGCCGCATCATTCGCGAGGCGAATATAACGGTGAAATAGGGCCCTGCCGCGTGTCCCGCTTTCGCGGGAATGAGCGGACATTACCGCGCGGCTGCGGCCGTGTGATGGACAGCGGGCAGTCGAGCGGCTAACAACGCTCAGAAGAAAGCCGGAGGACGCAGATGCGGATCGATGCGTATACGCACTTCTTCCCGAAAAAATTCTTCGACAAGATGCAAGAGGTCGCCGGCGACTACAAGGATATGGGTAAGCGCGTGCGCTCGCTGCCGGCGCTGTTCAATCTCGACCATCGCAAGAAGATGGTCGATGGCTTCAAGGATTATCAGCAGATCCTGTCTTACCCGCAGCCGCCGGTCGAAACCTTCGCGAAAACCCCGGCGCAGATCGACGAGCTCATCCGCATCATCAACGACGGCTTTGCCGAACTGTGCGCAAAGGAACGCGAGCATTTCCCGGGCTGGATCGCGCAGATATCGCTCGACGCGCCCGATGCCGGCGTGCGCGAGGCGGAACGCGCGATCAACCAACTCGGCGCGCTCGGCGTGCAAATCTATACCAACGTCGCCGGCAAGCCGCTCGACCGTCCGCAATACCTGCCGTTCTGGAAAAAAATGAACGAGCTCGGCAAACCGATCTGGCTGCATCCAGCACGCGGCGCCAATATGCCGGACTACATCGACGAGAAGAAATCCCTCTACGAAATCTGGTGGACGTTTGGATGGTCCTACGAGACGGCTGCCGCCATGGGCCGCCTGGTGTTTTCGAAGATCATGGACAACCATCCCAATCTCAAGATCATCACCCATCACTTCGGCGGCATCGTGCCGATGCTCGAGGGCCGCATCGGTCCGGGTTGGGACGTGCTGGGCTCGCGCACCAGCGACGAAGACTACGTCTCCCTGCGCAAGAGCCTCAAAAAACGCCCGCTCGACTATTTCAAGCAGGACTTTTTTGCTGACACCGCGGTGTTCGGCGGCAAGCCAGCGACAAAATGCGGCCTGGAGTTCTTTCCGTTGGAAAAGATCGTGTTCGCTTCGGACTGCCCGTTCGATCCGGAAGGCGGCACGATGTATCCGCGGCTCACGCTGGAGATCCTGGATTCGCTCAACATTCCAAAGGCGGACCGCGAAAAAATCGACTATAAGAATCTTGAAGCAGTCACCGGCCGAAAACTGGTGAACTAGCCTCGACCTCTTGGGCGGCAGGAAGGAGTGCCATGAATCTCTCTCGCCGTCGATTTTTGTATCTCGCCAGCGCCGCCAGCGCGATTTACACCTCGCATCGCGCGAGCGCGCAAACCTATCCGGTGCGGCCGCTGCGCTGGGTGGTCGGGTTTCCGCCCGGCGGCGGGGCCGACATCGTATCGCGCATCATGGCGCCCTGGCTCGCGGAGCGGCTGGGCCAACCCGTCGTGGTCGAAAACAAGCCGGGAGCGAGCAGCAACATCTCGGTCCAAACCGTGGTTAATTCGCCGCCCGACGGTTACACGCTGCTGTTCGTGCCGGCCTCGGCAGCAGTGAACGTGTCGCTGTTCGAGAACCTTCCCTTCAACCTGCTGCGAGACATCGCGCCGGTCTCCGGGCTCATCGATTTTCCCCTCGTGATGGTCGCCAACCCGTCGCTTCCGGCAAAGACCGTCGGCGAACTCATCGCCTACGCCAAGGCGAACCCCGGCAAGATCAGCATCGGCTCGTTCGGCACCGGCTCGACCTCGCACGTCGCCGGCGAACTCTTCAAGATGATGGCCGGCGTCAACATGATCCACGTGCCCTATCGCGGCGGCGCGCCCATGGTCGCCGACCTCATCGGCGGGCAGGTGCAGGTCGCGATCGACGTCTTGACCGGCTCGCTCGCGCACATCCGCTCGGGCTCGCTGCGCGCGTTGGGCATGGGCGGCAAGAACCGGTCCGATGTGCTGCCGGACGTGCCGACCATCGGCGAGACGGTCGCGGGCTACGAGGCCAACTCCTGGTGCGGGCTCGGCGTGCCGCGCGGCACGCCAGGCGAAATCATCGAACGGCTCAACCTCGAGATCAATGCGGGACTCACGAACCCGACCATCAAGGCGCGGCTCGCCGACGTCGCCACCACGCCGATCCTGTACACGCCCGCCGAGTTCGGCGCCTATATGGCGGCCGAGGTCGACAAATGGGGCAAGGTGATCAGGACGTCGGGGATCAGGCCGGAAACATCGGGCGGCTGACCCGAACTTCCCACCGTATTGCCGCTGCTGCACGTCGTCGCGTGTGATCCAGCCGGTGATGGCCCGGCCACACGCTTGTGGCTATCTTACAAGCCGCACCATGAATCTCGCTGCGCCATCTGCTAGCGTCGCCGCCCATGGATGCCGCGCGCCCGATCGTTCCATCCGGTTTCGAATCGAGCCCACCCGGTGAGGACGCCCCGCGTGCCACGCCGGTGATGGAACAATACATCGAGATCAAAGCCGCCAATCCGGATTGTCTCCTGTTCTACCGGATGGGCGATTTCTACGAGCTGTTTTTCGAGGATGCCGAGGTGGCCGCAAGCGCGCTCGGCATCGTGCTCACCAAACGCGGCAAGCATCTCGGCCGCGATATCCCGATGTGCGGCGTGCCGATCCACCGCGCCGACGAGTATCTCAACCGCCTCATCGCGCTTGGCCATCGTGTGGCGGTCTGTGAGCAGCTCGAGGATCCCGCGGAGGCGAAGAAGCGCGGCAGCAAGAGCGTGGTGCGGCGTGACGTCATTCGCGTGGTCACGCCCGGCACGCTCACCGAGGACACGCTGCTCGATGCCAAGCGCAATAATTATCTGCTGGCGATTGCGCGCGCGCGCGCATCGATCGCGGAGGAGAGCCGCTTCGCGCTCGCCTGGATCGATATTTCCACCGGCGAGTTCCGCATCGCCGAATGTGACCGCGCAGGGCTCGCCGCGGAGATCGCCCGGCTCGAGCCGGGCGAGATCATCGTGTCGGACGCGCTCTACGGTGATGCCGCGCTGGCTCCTTATCTGCGCTCGCTGGCGGCGGTGACGCCGCTGACCCGCGACGTGTTCGACGCGGCAACTGCCGAGCGCCGGCTCGCGGCCTATTTTGGCCTCGCCACCACGGAAAGCTTCGGCGCGCTGTCGCGGCTCGAGCTCACGGCGGCCGCCGCCTGCATCAGCTATATCGAGCGCACCCAGCTTGCAGCACGCCCGCCGCTCTCGCCCCCGGTGCGCGAGGCACAAGGGGCGACCCTTGCGATCGACCAGGCGACGCGCAGCAATCTCGAGCTTGTGCGCACGCTCTCGGGCGAGCAACGCGGCTCATTGCTCGCCGCGATCGACCGCACGGTCACGGCGGCCGGCTCGCGGCTTCTGGCGCAGCGCCTTGCCGCTCCGCTCACTGACCCCGCTGCAATCGAGCACCGGCAGGACGCGGTCGAATTCTTCGTTACCGACGTGGCGGCGCGCGCCGATTTGCGCGAGCGACTGAAGGCTTCGCCCGATCTCGCGCGCGCGCTGGCGCGGCTCGCGCTGGGCCGCGGCGGCCCGCGTGACCTTGCCGCCATCCGCGACGGCATTCTCGCCGCTGCCGACATTGCCGCGGAGCTGGAGAGGCGCGGCGAGCTTGGCGACGAGCTCGCGCAGACGGCGCGCGCGCTGCGCCGGCTTGATCCGGCACTCGCGAGCGAGCTTGGCGCGGCCCTGGCGGAGGAGCTTCCGCACCTTAAGCGCGACGGCAACTTCGTGCGCGCCGGATTCGACGCCGGGTTCGACGAGGCACGCGCGCTGCGCGACGAATCCCGCCGCGTGATCGCGGCGCTGCAGACGCGCTACGCGGACGCGACGTCGGTGCGCGCGCTGAAGATCCGCCACAACAACGTGCTCGGCTATTTCGTGGAGGTGACGGCGCAGCATGGCGAACGCTTGATGGCGCCGCCGCTCAACGCGACCTTCATCCATCGCCAGACGCTCGCCGGACAGGTCCGCTTCACCACCACCGAATTGGGCGAGCTCGAAGCCAAGATCGCGAACGCGGCGGATCGCGCGCTCGCTATCGAGCTCGAGACGTTTGAGAAGCTCGCGGCCGCAGTGACGGCGGCAGCATCCGCGATCAAGGACGCCGCCGAGGCGCTCGCCGTGCTCGATGTCGCCACCGCCCTGGCGCAGTTGGCGGCCGAGCGGCACTACGTGCGGCCGCAGATCGACGCCTCGCTCGATTTCATCATCGAGGGCGGACGCCATCCGGTGGTGGAGCAGGCGCTCACCGGCGACAGCTCCCCGTTCGTGGCCAACGACTGCGATCTGTCCCCGCCCCCCTCTGCGGCGAGCGGCCGCATCTATCTCGTCACCGGCCCGAACATGGCGGGGAAGTCCACTTATCTGCGCCAGAACGCGCTGATTGCGATCCTCGCGCAAATGGGCAGCTTCGTGCCCGCGCGGCGCGCGAAAATCGGCGCGATCGACCGGCTGTTCTCGCGCGTGGGCGCGGCCGACGACATCGCGCGGGGGCGCTCGACCTTCATGGTCGAGATGGTGGAAACTGCAGCCATCCTCAATCAGGCGACCGAGCGCGCGCTCGTCATCCTTGATGAGATCGGCCGCGGCACCGCGACCTTCGACGGCCTCTCCATCGCGTGGGCCGCGATCGAGCATCTGCACGAGACGAACCGTTGCCGCGCATTGTTCGCCACCCACTTCCACGAACTCACGGCGCTCGCGGCACGCCTACCGCGCCTGTTCAATGCCACCGTGCGGGTGAAGGAATGGGAGGGCGAGGTCGTGTTCCTGCACGAGGTGGTGCCGGGCGCGGCGGATCGCAGCTACGGCATCCAGGTGGCAAAGCTCGCAGGCCTGCCGCCGGCCGTGATCGAGCGCGCGAAGCTCGTCCTCGCCAAGCTCGAAGCCGAGGAGCGCGCCTCCCCGCGCGGCTTCGACGAGCTGCCGCTTCTTGCCGCCACGCCGCGGGCAGCGCCGCCTCGCGCCAGCACCGCCGAGGGCGTGCTCGCCGCGCTTTCCGCGCTGCATCCGGACGAGATGTCGCCGCGCGAGGCGCTCGAGGCGCTCTACGCGCTCAAGGCCAAGGCGGCGGAGGGAGGTTAGGCATGCACAAGCTTGCTGCTCTGATCTTGCTCACCTGCATCGCCGGCGCCGCATCGGCGCAGGCGCAATCCTATCCAACGCGCACCATCACGCTGACGGTGACGGCCGCGGCCGGCGGTGTGACCGATGTGGTGGCGCGCGCGCTCGGCCAGCATCTCGCCGAGAGTTGGGGCCAGCAGGTCGTGATCGAAAACAGGGGCGGCGCCGCCCACGTCGTCGGTGCGCAATCGGTCGCGAAAGCCGCGCCCGACGGATATTCGCTGCTGGTGGCGGAGGCCGGTACCTTTACCATCAATCCGACCCTCTACGGCAAAGGGAAGCTGCCCTACGACGAAGAGCATGATTTTGTCCCGATCACCGGCATCGTGCGCATCAACCAGGCGCTCCTTGGCCATCCCTCGCTGGCGGCGGACAGCGTGCGCGAGCTGATCGCGCTCGCAAAGAAACAACCGGGCGAGCTCACCTACGGCACCGCCGGGATCGGATCGGCGCCGCACATGAACGTAGTCTTGTTCGAGAGCATGGCCGGCGTGAAGCTTCAGGCCGTTCACTACCGCGGCGCCGCGCCAGCGCTCACCGACGTGATCGCTGGACACGTCAAGCTCATGTCGGTGAGCGTCAGCCTGGCGCTACCGCCGTGGCGCGCGGGGCAGATCAAGATCTTCGGCATTGGCAGCAGCCAGCGCCTGCCCGCCGTCACCGAGATTCCGACGGTCGCCGAATCGGGATTGCCGGGTTACGAGGCTTCGACCTGGTTCGGCTTGTTCGCGCCCGCCGGCACGCCGGGCGAGATCGTGGCGAAGATCAACGCCGAGGTGGCCAAGATTTTGGCTGCGCCGGATTTCCGCGAAAAATTCCTGGCACCGCAAATGTTCGAGCCGATGGCGAGCGCGCCGGAAGCCTTTGCCGAGTACATCAAGGCGCAGCAGCGCAAGTGGGCCGAGTTGATCCGCGCGCAGCACCTTTCCATTGACAAGTAGCGCGTGCGCCGAACCACGCCGCCGTCATTGCCTGGCTTGACACCGCAAGTCGGGTTTACCCGACTTGCGGCGATGGATGACCGCGACTAAGCTCCCCATTACGATTGGGAACACGGCGAACACGCCGGAGGCGAACGAGCCGATCCAATGGCTTGCAGTCGTGACGACCGCGACGACCACGGCCACCGCCGCGGCGCGCAGCGGGAGATCGTAGCCCTCTCGCTCGGCACCGCGGCGCGGTAGCGCGCCGACAGCGGGATGGTGCAAGCAAACACGACGGCATTGACGGCAAGCGCGCTCCATGGCGTCCACTCGATCGACTGCAGGAGCGCAGCGGCGGCGAACCACACCAGGGTTGCCGCGCCGATGCTGAGCACGACGCCTTGGCTCTGCGCAAGCGTGGCATAGGTGAGCGCAAAAATCGCCACGGCAGCATTCGCAGCCATGCTGCCGACGGCGCCTGCGGCGATGAAAGCAGGCGGATGTTCCAGTGCCAGGATGATATAGGCGGCGCCGGCGGCGGTCGGCAGGGCGGCGATGAGCGCGGCGAGGAAGGGCCCGCTGCGCTCGGCGGCCATCGAGGCGACGATGACGATCGTCGCAGTCATCGCCACCTTGAGCGCAAGCCCATACCAAAAGAACGGATCGGCGAGCATCGCGGGAATCGGCGCCGAATTACGCGCGGCTAAGCTTCACCTCGATCGGGGGCCGCTTCTGAGCGTCTGATAGACGACGCAATAGCGCTCGGTCAGCTTCAGGAGCTGTTCGAGCTTGTCGGGTGGCGCGTCGGTGTCGACGTCGAAGCGCAGGCGAATGGCAGCAAATCCAACCGGCGCATCCTTGACAACGCCGAGCGTACCACGGAAGTCGAGATCACCCTCGGCCGCGACCGTGGCGGACTTGATCGGAACGTCGAGCGCGGTCGCGACCGCCTTGAGGGTGACGCCGGCGCAGGCGACCAGCGCCTCGAGCAGCATGTCGCCGGAGCACAGCTCGAGCCCGGAGCCGCCGGTCGCGGGATGCAGGCCTGCGACCGCAAGCGCGCGCCCGGTCTCTACTTTGCAGGCGATATGCGCGTCATCGAGCGTGCCCTTGGCCTTCAAGGTGATGAAGGCCGATTTCGGCTCGCCCTTGTAGCGCTCCTTGAGCGGCGCCTGCATGGCGCGCAACGCGGCAGCATCCATTTGCAATCTCCATTTCGAACGGCAGAGGACAGATGACAGACAAGGAAAAATGCAAGCCGTGGCGTCACCACCACAAGCCGCCGCCGGCCGCGGCGCGGGTCTCGCCCTCCTCCGCCCTCGCCACCGCGCGATCGAGGGAACGGTCGAGCGCCGCCAGCACGCGACGCTTGACGAAGTCGAAGGCGGCGGACTGGCGGTCGCGCGGGCGCGGCAGATCGCAGGCGATTTCCTCGTACACGCGCCCGGGATGCGCCCGCATCACCATGATGCGATCGGCGAGCACGATCGCCTCCTCGACGTCATGCGTCACCATGACCAGCGTCGGTTTGAGATCGGCCCACAGGCCGAGCAGATGATCCTGAAGGTCGGCGCGGGTGAAGGCGTCAAGCGCAGAGAACGGCTCGTCCAGAAGCAGAACCTGCGGCCGCGGCACCAAGGCGCGCGCAATGGCGACGCGCTGTGCCTGGCCGCCGGAGAGCTCGCGCGGCCACACTCTCGCTTTCTCGGTCAAGCCGACCCGGTCGAGCGCGCCCGCCACGCGCATGCGTCGTTCCGGCTTCGGATAGTCCTCCAAGCCGAAGCCGACATTGTCGGCGACGCGCAGCCAAGGGAGCAGCCGCGGCTCCTGAAAGACGATGCCGATCTTCTCGTGCGGGGCGGTGATGGTGGCGCCGTCGAGCACCACCCGCCCCTGCGTCGGCGGGTCGAGCCCGGAGATCGTTCGCAACATCGTCGACTTGCCGCAGCCGGAGCCGCCGATGACGACGAGGATTTCACCCGGCGCGACGACGAGCGAAATGCCGTCGAGCGCGCGCACCCCGTTGGGATAGGTCTTGCCGACCCGGTCGAGAACGAGCATCCGGCATCCCTTCACGTGCGCGCGAAGCGGTCTTCCCAACGCAGGAACGGCGACGACACCAGCACGATGAGCCAGTCGCTTGCCTTGCCAAGGATGGCGAAGGCAACGATGGCGGCGACGATCTGTGCCGGCTTGCCGAGCTGCTGGCCGTCGATGAGAAGAAAGCCGAGCCCGGTCGAGGCGCCCAAAAATTCCGCCGCCAGCACGAACATCCAGCCGAGCCCCAGCCCAGCGCGCAGCGCGATGACATAGGCCGGCATCACCGCCGGCAACAGGATGCGCCGCACCATAGCGAGGCCGGACAAGCGAAAGGCGCGTCCGACTTCGACGATCTTACGATCGACCGACATTACCGCGCCCATCACCCCGAGATAGACCGGAAAGAACACGCCGACCGCGATCAGAATAATCTTGGACGCCTCGAAGATGCCAAACCACAGAATGAACAGCGGCACCCAAGCGATGGAGGGCACGGCGCGCAAGCCTTGCAAGGTTGGATCGAGCAGACGATAGCTCAGCGCCGAGTAGCCAGCGATCGCACCGAGGACGGTGCCAGCGAGCACGCCGAACACAAATCCCCATGCCACGCGCCAGATCGTTGCGAGTGCGTGCTGCTGAAGCTCGCCGGTCGCGGCGAGATCCGTAAACGTGTTCCAGATCACCGACGGCGGCGGTACCAGGCGGCCGTTGGAGAAGCCCATGCGCACTGCGATTTCCCAGAACACCGCAAGCCCGACCGGCAAGAGCAAGCCGAGCGCCGGCCGCAGCACGCGCGCGGCGCTTGTCTTCGAAGCTGCCCCTGCCACCCCGGCTTGCTCGACGCCCGCGGTCATGGCGACAAGAGACACGGCATCACTCTCCAATGCAACATCGCGAATACCGACGCGCGCAACATGCGCGCGCGGCACACGCGTTACTTCGCAGCCGTCACGTAGCGATCATCGATGAGCTCGTCGACTGACTTCTTGACATCGATGCTCGCTCCGATCACGCCAGCCTTCTGCAGCGCAAGACCCGCTTCCAAGATCGATTCCCGTTGCGCCGGACCGACCTTGTTATGGGTGAGCTCGGTGCGCTCCTTGAGCTGCTTGTCGACGACCGCGTCAGGGAGTTTCGTGATTGCAATGAACGTTTTCTTGAGCTCGCCGTAGTTGGCGAGCGAATATTTACGCGCCTCCTCATAGGCGGAAATCACCCGCCGCACGATGTCGGGGTGATCCTTGGCGAACTCCTCGCGCACATTGAGGATGCCCCAGGTATTAGCGTCGCGATTGCGGTAGAACAGCCGCGCGCCATCCTTGACTTCGTGCTGCGCCATCATCGGGTCGAGCCCGGCCCAGGCGTCGACGTCGCCGCGGATCAAGAGATTGCCGCCATCGGCGTGCTGCTGCACGAGCACCGGCGTTATGTCCTTGTCGGAGAGGCCGGCCGTGAGCAACGCGCGCACGGCGAAGATGTGCGGGTCGGTGCCGCGCACCATCGCGACTTTCTTGCCCTTGAGATCGGCAACCTTGCTGATGCTGCTATCCTTGGTGGTAACGAGCGCGGTCCATTCCGGCCGAGAGTAGACGTAGACCGACTTGATCGGATTGCCGTTGATTCTGGCGACGAGGGCGGCGGAGCCGGCGGTCGAGCCGAAATTGATGGATGCAGCGTTGAGGAACTGCAGCGCGTTCGACGAACTGTTGGTCTGCACCCAGATGACCTTGATGCCGTCCTTGGCGAGTTCCTTCTCCAGGTAGCCTTTGTCCTTGAGCAGCATCGAGACCGGGTTGTAGGTCGCCCAGTCGACGTAGATCTCCTTAGGATTGTCGGCGGCGCTCACCTGCGCGGCAGGAATGAGGCTGAGCGCGAACGCGCCGGCGAACAGCAAACGCCAGGAAGCTTTGGTCATAACGACCTCCATACGTTGAGCCTCAGGCCGCGCGTCGCGCGGAAGAGACCGGTTGATGAAGGGCGGGAGGTTTTTGCCCGCCGTCAGCCTGGCGAGGGGCGGGCCCCGCGCTTTAGCTGCATTTGTAGAGCGCCCGCAAGCTGCTTGCTCAAATCGGCGCTAGGTTTATTTCTTAGGAGCCGGGATTAAGGGCGTCAATAAGAATTATTTACCGGAATTGTAGCTCAGGATAGTAAGTATTTTTGTTTCCGCGCCCCGTTTCTCGGAGACGCGCTATCGTCCGAACGGGGCGACACAATATGAGCTGAAGCGGCCGATTCGGTATGACACGGCACCTGCGCTTCGCTATGGCCATGTACCCATGCTGATCCTGACTGAGACCTCCCGGGAAGTCGCGATTTTCGATGCGGTTGCCATCGCGGCCGAACTCGAAGGCCTGAGCGAAGTCCACGCCGGCAACGACCGCGAACTGAGATTGGCGGTCTCCCGGCACCTGCGCGGCGCGCTTACGCGCGGACGCAAGGCGGTCGAGCGTTTGCTCATTGCCGACCGGCACGGGCGGCGCTGCGCCGAGCGGCTCTCCGCCATGCAGGACGAGATCGTGCGCGTGCTGTTCGAGTTCGCGATCGAGCACCTCTACCCGGCGCAGAATCCGTCCGAAGCCGAGCGCATGGCGATCGTCGCCACCGGCGGCTACGGCCGTGGCGTGCTCGCCGCCGGCTCGGACGTCGATCTCTTGTTCCTGCTTCCCTACAAGCAGACCGCCTGGGGCGAATCCGTCGCCGAAACGATCCTCTATTGCCTCTGGGACATGGGGCTCAAGGTCGGCCATGCCACCCGCTCGGTCGGCGAGTGCATTCGTGCGGCCAAGGCCGATATGACCATCCGCACCGCGCTCCTCGAAGCGCGCTTTCTGCTCGGCGACCGCAAACTTTACGACGAGTTCATCGCGCGCTTCGACAAAGAGGTCGTGCAAGGCACGGCTGCGCAATTCGTCGCCGCCAAGCTCGCCGAGCGCGAGGAGCGCCACCGGCGCGCCGGCCAGTCCCGCTATCTGGTCGAGCCCAACGTCAAGGACGGCAAGGGCGGGCTGCGCGACCTGCACACGCTCTACTGGATCGCCAAATACGTCTATCGCGTGCGCGAGCGCGAGGAACTGATCGCACTCGGCGTCTATGATCCGCGTGAATACCGCCGCTTCCGTCGCTGCGGCGATTTTCTCTGGGCTGTGCGCTGCCACATGCATTTTCTCGCCGGCCGGGCGGAGGAGCGGCTCTCCTTCGATATCCAGCGCGAGATCGCGGTGCGGCTGGGCTACACCGAGCATCCCGGGCTGCGCGACGTCGAGCGGTTCATGAAGCACTATTTCCTGATCGCCAAGGACGTTGGCGATCTCACCGCCATCCTGTGCGCCAAGCTCGAGGACAGCCACGCCAAGGCCATGCCGGTGCTCAGCCGCATGATGGCCCGCTTCCGACCGCGCGCCCGCCATACGTTGAGCGAGACCGAGGATTTCGTCGTCGACTACAACCGCATCAATGTCGCCGACGAGCAAGTGTTCAAGCGCGACCCAGTCAATCTGATCCGCGTCTTCCATCTCGCGCAGAAATACAATCTGGCGTTTCATCCCGACGCGATGCACCTCGCCACGCGCTCGCTCAAGCTCATCGATCAATCGTTGCGCGAAAACGAGGAGGCCAACCGCCTGTTCCTCGCGATCCTCACCTCGAAGAACGACGCGGAAACCGTGCTGCGGCGGATGAACGAGGCCGGTGTGCTGGGCCAATTCGTGCCCGCCTTCGGCCGCATCGTCGCGATGATGCAGTTCAACATGTATCACCACTACACCGTCGACGAGCACCTCCTGCGCTGCATCGGTGCGCTTTCCGACATCGAGGTCGGCCGAGCTGAGGATGCCAAGTTCGCGACCGAGCTGATGCGGACCATTCAGCCGCGGCATCGCGATCTTCTTTACGTCGCGCTGTTCCTGCACGACATCGCCAAGGGCCGTATCGAGGACCATTCCATTGCCGGCGCGCGCATCGCGCGCAATCTGTGCCCATTGCTCGGTTTCTCGCCGGCAGAGACCGAAACGGTCGCCTGGCTCATCGAGGTGCATTTGGTGATGTCGTCGGTGGCCCAGTCGCGCGATCTTTCCGACCGCATGACGATCGAGAACTTCAGCGCAGTGATCCAATCCGTCGAAAGGTTAAAACTGCTCACCATCCTCACCGCCGCCGACATCAAGGCGGTGGGCCCAGGCGTATGGAACGGCTGGAAGGCGCAGCTCATCCGCACGCTCTATTACGAAACCGAGCCGGTGCTGACCGGCGGATTCTCCGAGGTCAATCGCGCCCAGCGTGTCGCGCTGGCGCAGACCGAGTTCCGTGCCGAGCTTACCGATTGGACTGCGGCCGAACTCGACGGGTATATCGCGCTGCATTATCCGGCCTACTGGCTCAAAGTCGATCTGCCGCACAAGCTCGCCCACGCGCAGTTCTTGCGTTCGGCCGCCCAAGCCGAAAAGTCGCTCGCGACTTCGGTTTCGTTCGCGGCTGCGCGCGGCGTGACGGAGCTTACGGTGCTCGCCCCGGACCACCCCTGGCTGCTCTCGATCATCGCCGGCGCGTGCGCGGTTGCCGGCGCCAACATCGTCGACGCGCAGATCTTCACCACCACCGATGGGCGCGCGCTCGACACCATCTCCATCTCGCGGGAGTTCGAGCTCGACACCGACGAAGCTCGCCGGGCCGCACGCGTGACCGATTCGATCGAAAAGGCCTTGCGCGGCGACCTCAAGCTGCCGGAGGTCGTGGCCAAAAGGGAAACCGCGAGGGCGCGGCTCAATGCTTTTGCACTGCTGCCCGAGGCAAACATCAACAATGGCTGGTCGAGCCGCTACACCATGGTCGAGGTGACCGGGCTCGATCGTCCCGGCTTGTTGTTCGAGCTGACCAGGGCTTTGTCGAAGCTTTCCCTCAACATCGGCTCTGCCCATGTCGCGACGTTCGGCGAGCGCGTCGTCGACGTGTTCTACGTCACCGATCTCTTCGGCGCGAAGATCACCTCGCCGACGCGTCAGGCGACCATCAAGCGCGCGCTTATTTCTTTGCTATCGCACGCACCCGCCACGGCGGCGAAACCTGCCAAGACCGCGGCGGTGGGCTGAGTTCTCTCGCCCGACTTTATCCCGGGGACACAACGTTCGATTGCGCGGCCCTCCGGTAACTGCCTCTTAAATCGCTCTCGTTAGCCTGCCGCAGGGTCGGACCCTGCGGGAGGCGAGAATGGGGCTGCGCAAGAGCAAGGCACGCCGCGCGCATACGCCCGATGCGGGCTCGCCTTCGCGGGCGCCGGAGCGTGCCTCCAGCAAGCGAGAGAGCAGCGGGCGCAAGCGCGCCGTGCGCTCACCGCTGCGACGGTTCATCTATTGGTCGCTCGTCCTCGGGCTGTGGGCGCTCATTTCCGCGATGGGCCTCATCGCCTTTGCCGTCTCGACGCTGCCGCCGATTCAGTCGCTCGAAGTTCCCAAGCGTCCACCGACGATCCAGATCGTCGGCACCGATGGGCGGCCGCTCGTCATGCGCGGGGAAATGAGCGGCACGGATGTGCCCATCAAGGACCTTCCGCCCTATTTGCCCAAGGCATTCGTCGCGATCGAGGATCGGCGTTTTTTCAGCCATTCCGGCATCGATCCGATCGGACTCGTGCGCGCCGCCGCGGCCAACGTGCTTCGCCGCGGCGTGTCGCAGGGCGGCTCGACGATTACCCAGCAACTCGCAAAGAACCTGTTTCTCACCCAAGAGCGCACGCTCTGGCGCAAGATGCAGGAGCTCGTGCTGGCGCTCTGGCTCGAGCGCAGGTTCAGCAAGACGCAGATTCTCGAGCTTTATCTCAACCGCGTCTATTTCGGCTCCGGCGCCTACGGGGTCGAAGCGGCCACGCAGCGCTATTTCGGCAAGCCGGCGCGCGAGGTGAGGGTCGCCGAAGCGGCGATGCTGGCGGGCCTGGTGAAGTCTCCCTCGCGCTTGGCACCGAGCCGCAACCCGGACGGCGCCGAGCGCCGCGCCCGCGCGGTGCTCGCGGCGATGACCGAACTCGGCTTCGTGACCGAGACCATGGCCAAGGCGGCGCTCGCGCAACCCGCGCGCGCGGTCAAACTCGCCGGCACCGGCTCGGTCAATTACGTCGCCGACTGGATCATGGACGTGCTCGATGATCTCGTCGGGCGCGTGGAGCAGGATCTCGTCGTCGAGACCACGATCGATCCCGCCCTGCAGACGGCTGCGGAGAAAGCACTCCTCGACGAACTCGCCCTCAAAGGGCAAAGGCTTGACGTGGCGCAGGGCGCCCTGGTCGCCATTACGCCCGAGGGCGCGGTGCGCGCGATGGTCGGCGGCAGGAATTATGCCGAAAGCCAGTTCAATCGCGCGGTCGCCGCCAAGCGCCAGCCGGGCTCGGCGTTCAAGCCTTTCGTCTATCTGACCGCGCTCGAGCGCGGACTTACGCCCGACACCGTGCGCGAGGACAAGCCGGTGGTGCTCAAGGGCTGGAAGCCCGAGAACTACAGCCACGAGTACCACGGGCCAGTGACGCTGACGCAGGCGCTCGCGCTCTCGCTCAATACGGTCTCGGTGCGCCTCACGCTCGAAGTCGGGCCGCGCGCGGTGGCCAAGACCGCGTATCGGCTAGGCATCGCCTCGAAACTCGATGCCAATCCGTCGTTGGCGCTCGGCACCTCGGAAGTCTCACTCATCGAGCTCACCTGCGCCTATGCACCATTCGCCAACGGCGGCGACGCGACCACGCCGCACGTGGTCGAGCGCGTGCGCACCCGTGCCGGCAAGATCCTGTTCGCCCGCGCGCCGCAGAATTTCGGGCGCATCATCGAGCCGCGTCACGTCGCCATGATGAATGCGATGATGCGCGAGACGCTTATGTCCGGCACCGCGCAACGGGCGCAGCTTCCAGGCTGGCCGGTCGCGGGCAAGACCGGCACGAGCCAAGATTTCCGCGACGCCTGGTTCGTCGGCTATACCGGCCATCTCGTCACGGGCGTCTGGATTGGCAACGATGATGCCTCGCCGACCAAGAAGGTGACCGGCGGCGGCCTGCCGGTCGACGTCTGGTCACGCTTCATGAGGGTCGCCCACCAGGGCGTCGCGGTCGCAGCCCTGCCTGGGCTCGCGGGCGCTTCCTCGTTCGCCTCGGCGGTGCCGAGCGCCGTCCTGCCGCCAGGGCCGAACAACGCGCAAGTCGGCCAGGGGGGCTTCGAGTCCATGCGCCCGCAGGTGATCAATCGCTCGCTCGATGGCTGGTTTCTCGATCGCCTGTTCGGACGTCGTTGATCGCTCGCTTGTCGCCTCCGCGAAGGGGGACCATGATCACCGCTCTGGAATAAGGTCCACGCTCGCACGGGGACGACAGTTGCCCTGTGGTAACTCCAAGCCCAATCCGGAGGGCAGCATGCGGCTCAAAGACAAGGTTGCGATCATCACGGGCGCCGCGCGCGGCATTGGGCTGGCGATCGCCAAGCGCTATGTCGCCGAAGGAGCACGTGTGACCATCGCCGACATCGACGCTGCCGCCGGCGAGGCGGCCGCTCGCGCGCTCAGCAACGCGCGCTTCCTTGCCATCGACGTCGGCGAGGCGGCAAACGCCCAAAGCGCGGTCGCCGAAACCTGCCGCGCGTTCGGCGATCTTGACATCCTTGTCAACAATGCCGGCATTATCCACGCGGCCGATTTCCTCGATCTCGCGGAAGCCGACTTCGATCGCGTGTTGCGTGTGAACCTCAAGGGCGCGTTTCTCGTCGGCCAAGTCGCAGCGCGGCGCATGGTCGCGCAGGTCAAAGCCGGTAAGCGCCCTGGCACCATCATCAATATGAGTTCGATCAACGCCGTCGTCGCGATTGCCAATCACACGCCGTATTGCGTCTCGAAGGGTGGCATCGATCAGTTGACCAAGGTGATGGCGCTTTCGCTCGCGCCCTACGGCATTCGCGTCAACGCCATCGGGCCGGGATCGATCATGACGGACATCCTCAAAGCGGTGGCGACCGACAAGGAGGCCAAGCGCAGGCTGTTGGCACGCACGCCGCTCGGCCGGACCGGCGAGCCCGACGAGATCGCGTCGATTGCCGTCTTCCTTGCTTCATCCGAGGCGAGCTATATGACCGGGGAGACGATCTACGCCGACGGCGGCCGGCTCGCGCTCAACTATACGGTGCCGGTCGAGGAGAAGGCCCTCGACTGAGGCGAAGGTGCTCATGGCCGCCAAGCGCGCACCCGCGTTGGACCGCATCGACATCAAGATACTCGCGGCCCTGCAACGGGACGGACGCTCGACCATCCAGAAACTGGGGCGGGCGGTGGGCCTGTCGCCACGCGCCTCGCTCGAACGGGTGCGGCGGCTCGAAGACTCGGGCACCATCGCTGGATACCAGGCGGTGGTCGAGATCGCTCGCCTCTCGCGGCCCGTGAACGTGTTCGCCGAAATCATTCTCGAGCGGCAGGCCAATCGCGGCCGGTTCGAGAAACGGCTTGCCGCACTCGAGGAGGTCGTGGAGTGCTGGGAGGTCAGCGGAACCGTCGATTACCTGGCCCGCTTCGTTTGCGCGGATCTGGGGGCCTATGAAGAACTCACCAACGCCCTCATCGACGATGAGAATCTCGGCGTCGCCCGCATCGTCAGCCACGTCGCGCTGCGCGCTGTCCGCCGCTTCAGCGGCTATCCCGAGTCGCTGCTTGGACAGCAATCAAGCAAACGTTGAGCACCGCCGTTTCGGCTGTGGTGAACGGGGCTGAGCGCCGAATCGGCCGCGGCCCCCTTTGCCCTCCGCCGCACTAGCCGCAGCGGCGACATAAATGCAATCTGCAATGCGAGTGAATGATTCGCCCGCAGCAATGCGGAGACGTGCCATGAATGCGATCGAGCTCGAGACGCGCTACAGCGCGAACAACTATGCGCCGCTTCCCGTCGTGCTGACGCGCGGCCAAGGCGCGCATCTGTGGGACACAGCCGGGCGGCGCTACGTCGACATGATGAGCGCCTATTCGGCGGCGAGCCACGGCCACGCGCATCCGCGTATCCTCACCGCCCTCACCGCGCAGGCCAACCGCCTCGCCGTGCCGTCGCGCGCTTACTACAACGACCGCCTCGGCGCGTTTCTCGAGGAGCTGTGCAAGCTCACGGGCCTCGACGTCGCGCTGCCGATGAACACCGGCGCCGAAGCGGTCGAGACTGCAATCAAGGCGGCGCGCCGCTGGGCCTACCGCGTCAAAGGCATTGCCCGCGACGCTGCGGAAATCATCGTCGCCGATGGTAATTTCCACGGTCGCACCACGAGCATCATCTCGTTTTCGACCGAGCCGGATTATCGCGAGGGCTTCGGACCGTTCACGCCGGGCTTCCGTCCAGTTCCGTTCGGCGACCTCGCGTTCCTCGGGCGCGCCATCACGCCGCACACCGCTGCCGTCCTGATCGAACCGATCCAGGGCGAGGCCGGCGTCATCGTGCCACCGGCGGGGTTCCAGGCGGGACTGCGCCAGATCTGCGACTCGCACCGCGTGCTGCTCATCCTCGACGAGGTGCAGTCGGGGCTCGGCCGCACCGGCGCCTGGTTTGCCTTTCAGCACGAAGGCATCCGTCCGGACGGCGTGATCCTGGGTAAGGCGCTCGGCGGCGGCGTGCTGCCGGTTTCTGCCTTCGTGGCGCGCCGCGAGGTCATGGACGTATTCACGCCCGGCTCGCACGGCTCGACCTTCGGCGGAAACCCACTGGCGGCGGCAGTGGGGCTCGAGGCGCTCCATGTGATCCGCGACGAAGGCTTGGTGGAGAAGAGCCGCGTGCTTGGCGCGCACATGCTCGAGCGCCTGCGCGCGATCGCGAGCCCGGCGCTCAAGAAGGTGCGCGGCCGCGGGCTGTGGGCCGGCGCCGAAATCGATCCTGCCATCGCGACCGCGCGCGAGACCTGCGAGCGGCTGCTGGAAAAGGGTGTGCTGTCGAAAGAGACGCACCACACGGTCGTGCGGCTCGCCCCGCCGCTTGTCATCACGCGCGCGGATCTCGATTGGGCGCTCGATTGCTTCGAGGAGGTCCTACGCGAGTTCGGTGGAACGCGCGGGCACGCGCGGGCTGCGTGACTTTTGCACAGGGAAGACGGGATCAGGGGAAGATGCAAATGACGCTGCTCAACAATCCGACCGCGCGGTTCCTGATGTGCCGCCCGGAGCACTTCGCGGTCAGCTACACCATCAATCCGTGGATGGATCCGAAGCGCTGGGCGCGCGACGCCGGCGCGCACGCGGCGGCGGAGCGCGAATGGGCGGCGCTGCATCGCAAGCTGCTCATGCTGGGCGCTGCGGTCGAGCTGGTCCCACCCGTGCCTGGCCTGCCCGATCTCGTCTTCACCGCCAATGCCGCTGTCGTGCTCGACGGCAAGGCGCTGCTGGCGCGCTTCCGCCATCCCGAGCGGCAGCGGGAGGAAGGGCATTTTGAAGCGGCGTTTCGCACGTTGCAGGCGCGCGGCCTCATTGACGTCGTGCGCAAGCTTCCCAAGCATTTAGTGCTCGAAGGCGCCGGCGACTGCGTGTGGGACACGCGGCGCAAGCTGTTCTGGATGGGCTATGGGCTGCGCTCCGACGCCGGCGCCGCGCGTGCGGTCGAGGACATGTTCGGCCAGGACGTTGTCGCGCTCGAGCTCGCAGATGCGCGCTTCTATCACATGGATACCGCGCTTGCGCCGCTGCCCGGCGGGGAGGTGATGTATCTGCCGGGCGCCTTCAGCGCGGCCGGACGGGCGGCGATCCGCGAGCGGGTCGCGCCGCACGAGCGGGTCGAGATCGCGATCGAGGACGGCTGCCGCCTCGCGGCCAATGCGGTCGCGCTGGGCAACATGCTGATCATGTCGGGCGGCGGGCGGCGCCTGCGCGCCGAGCTCCGCGAGCGCGGCTACGCGGTCGCCACGACGCCCCTCGCCTCTTTCCTGCGCAGCGGCGGCTCGGCCTTCTGCCTGACGCTGCGGCTCGACCGCCGCTCCGCCCCGCTCTCGGCACTGGCGCACAATGCCGCGGTCGCGTAACGCGCTATGACGCAAATCTGCGCTGACGGCGCGGCGAATTTGATCTAAGCTTCCTCAACGAGATGGCGCGAAGCCGAACGCCCGCCAGCCGTAAGCGACGGCTGCGGCAGAATTCGGCAGCGCGCGCGCGAGAACTCATGGGAGGACTTCGATCATGCTCAAGAGCAAACTGACGCGTCGGCGGCTTCTGGCGACTGCGGCGGCATCGGTCATTGCGATGCCATACGTGCGCGGCGCTCACGCGGCCGGCAAACTCTCCGTCGGATTCTGGGACCATTGGGTGCCGGGCGCCAACACTGCGTCCCAGAAACTGTGCGAGGAATGGGCGGCCAAGGAAAAGGTCGATATCTCGATCGATTACATCACCTCGATGGGGAACAAGAATCTGCTTACCATCGCCGCCGAAGCGCAGGCGCGGTCGGGCCACGACATTTTCGCCTTCCCGAGCTGGCAACCGGCCGACCAAGCCAACCGACTTGAGCCGGTCGACGACATCATGACGGAACTGATCAAGCAGAACGGCGCCGTCAACCCGACGGTCGAATATTTGGCCAAGTCCACCGGTCGCTGGGTCGCGGTTCCCGCCTGCGTGGGGAGCCAGATCAAGGGCCCGTGCTCGCGCATCGATTTGATGAAAAAACATGCCGGCATTGACGTGCAGGACATGTATCCGGCGGGCTCGCCGCCGAAGGCCGAGGCCTGGACACTCGATGCGATGCTCAAGGCCGCCGAGGCTTGCTACAAGGCAGGCTATCCCTTCGGCATTGGGCTTGGAGTCACGGAAGACAACGTCGACACCGCCGGGGCGATCTTCCAATCCTTCGGCGCCAATCTCGTCGACGCCAAGGGCAATGTCGCCGTCAAATCCGACCCCGTGCGCCAGGCGCTCGAGTATTACAAGCGACTTGCGCAGTGGCTGCCGCCGGACGCGCCAGCGTGGGACAACGCCTCCAACAACAAGTACCTCATCGCCGGCAAGGGCGCGCTGATCATGAATCCGCCGAGCGCGTGGGCGGTCGCCAAGCGCGATGCACCGCAGATCGCCGAGCAATTATGGACGCACGGCATGCCGGCCGGTCCGAAGGGGCGCTACGCGCCATTCATCCCTTACTTCTACGGCATCTGGAACTTCGGCAAGAACAGGTCGGCGGCCAAGAGCCTGCTCGTGCACCTCTCGCAACCGTCGGCGGTCGAGACGCTGGTTAACGCGAGCGGCGGCTACGACCTGCCGGCATTCGAAAAGCTGACAACGTTCAAGGTCTGGGCCGAAGAGGGCCCACCGAAGGGCACGCTCTACCACTATCCAAATCCGCACAATCACCAGATCCTCTCGGTGGCGGCGCAACCCGCACCGCCGAAGATCGCGGTGCAGATCTATACCCAGGCGATTCAAACCAAGATGGTGGTGCGGTTCATGCAGGGCGAGCCGCTCGAAAAGACGCTGGCCTGGGCGGAGACCGAGGTCGAAGGCTTCATGCGGACCTGAGGCTGCCTACGCGGCGCCACTGCCAACTGCGGCGAATTCCCCGCCGCGGTCGCCAGCGGGCTCCTTCGCCGGGTGAGGGTGCCCGCTGCCGCGAGGACGTGGTGCACGCGCTGAGCGCTCCGGGGTCAGGAGAACGACTCGATGGCCGACGCCGCGTTGGAGGCGCTTTCAATACCGCGTGGCAGCCGCCGTCGCTCCGCGCTGCGCAAGGCGATAGGGCGCAAATCCACCATTGCATTCCTGATGACGCTACCGCTCATCCTGCTCATCGCGTTTCTCGTTCTCTACCCCGCCTTCTACTCCATCCATCTCGCCACGCTGAACAAGTCGATGGAGCGCTTCGTCGGGTTTTCAAATTTTCTGTTCCTATTCAAGCGCGAGACGTTCTGGATGGTGGTGCGGCAATCTTGCATCTTCGCCATCACGGCCGTGATCTTCAAGGCGCTGATCGGATTCATCCTCGCGCATTTCGTGCACAACATCCCGAGCCGCGGCCAGCGCAAGTGGCGCGGCATGCTGCTCGTGCCCTGGGTCATTCCGCCGGCGATGAGCTGCCTCGCCTGGCTGTGGCTGTTCGACCCCTCCTACAGCGCGTTCAACTGGATTCTGGAGAAGTTGAGCGTCGGTCCGGTGTCTTGGACCGGCGACGCGTATTGGGCGCGCTTCTGCGTCATTCTGGTCAATGTGTGGATCGGCGCGCCGTTCTTCATGATCATGTATCTCGCGGCGCTGAAATCGGTTCCCGAGCAGCTCTACGAGGCTGCGGCCATCGACGGCGCCAATTGGTGGCAGCGCATGCGCTATGTGACGCTGCCCATGATGCGCAACATCATGGCCATCACCGCACTGTTTTCGCTGATCGTGACGTTCGCCAATTTCGACATCGTGCGTATCCTTACCGCCGGGGGCCCGACCGATCGCACGCACGTGTTTGCCACCTGGGCGTTCTGGATCGGCATTCAGGGCAATGACATTCCGCTCGGCGCCAGCGTCTCGCTGTTCATGGTGCCGATCTTGACCGTCGCGGCGGTGTTCATACTGCGTGATATCCATCGACGCGCGAGCGACATGTCATGACCGCGGCATCCATCACCACCGCAACCACGCTGGGGCGCCGGCGCAGATACGGCAGTATCACCCAGGACCGGCGCTGGGCGCTGCGCTGGTCGTATTTCTTCCTCACCGTATTCGCGATCTTCTTCCTGATGCCGCCGATCTACATGCTGATCACGTCGCTCAAGACCAGCGCGGAGATTTCCGCCGCAACCAACCCGTGGTGGGTCTATCATCCGACGCTGTCCAACTACTTCGAGCTGTTGGGCTCAGGACAGTACCTGACCTTCTTCCGCAATTCGGCGCTGGTCTCGGTCATCGTCGTGGCCGTCACCATGCTGATCAGCGTGCCCGCCGCGTTTGCGCTCTCGCGCATGCGGTTCTGGGGCTCGACCGCGCTCGCCACTGGAGTCTTCCTGACTTATTTGATCCCGGAAACCCTGCTGTTCATCCCGCTGTTCAAGATGTTTGCGCTGGTCAACGAGTACACCGGGATCCAGCTGATCAATCGCTGGTGGGTGCTGCTGCTGCTCTATCCGACGCTGACGGTGCCGTTCTGCACCTGGATCATGATCGGATACTTCGCGTCGATCCCCAAGGAACTCGACGAAGCCGCACTGATGGACGGCGCGAATTATCGGCAGATTCTCACCCGCGTCTTCATCCCAGTGGCGCTGCCCGGCCTCATCGCGGCGACGATCTTCGCCTTTACGGTCTCCTGGGCGCAGTTTCTCTATCCGCTCGCCTTCACCACCTCGGCGGAGCAGCTGGTGCTGCCGGTCGGCATCGTCACCTCGCTGATCAAGGGCGACGTATTCAACTGGGGTCAGATCATGACCGGCGCGCTCATCGGCGCGGCCCCGCCGCTCATCATCTACGCCTTTCTCATGGACTATTACATCGCCGGGCTGACCGCCGGCGCCACCAAGGGCTAGAAAAACGGCGCAAGCCCCGCGCCACAAACGATGCAACGCCTCGGCAAAGCCGGACAGTTCTATGTCTGTTCGCCCTTGAAAATCGCCGCCCGTCAACCAACTCGTCGAACGCCGAGCACCTGTTCGATGCGCGGCACCGGCGGAGGCGTGTGCGCTGAGCGCGCATGGTCCCGCCGCCATTGTCGGATGCCGTGAGGGGAAACTGCCTGCCATGACTGTCGTTGATGAGAGCCGCCAGGAAAGCCGCGCGTTCGACGCCGACGTCGCGAGGCTGCTGCACCTGATCGTCCATTCGGTCTATTCCGATAAGGACGTTTTCCTTCGCGAACTGATTTCCAATGCCGCCGATGCCTGCGAGAAGCTGCGCTACGAAGCCATCGCGCAGCCGCAGCTGCTCGGAGACGATCCGGCGCTGCGCATCACGCTTTCGATCGACGCCGACAAGAAGTGCCTCACTGTCGAAGACAACGGCATCGGCATGAGCCGCGACGAGCTGGCTGAGGGGCTCGGCACCATCGCGCATTCGGGAACCAAGGCCTTCATGGATCGCATAGAGGCCGCCCAGGGAAGTGAAAGCGCGACCTTGATTGGACAATTCGGCGTCGGCTTCTATTCGGCGTTCATGGTCGCAGAGCGCGTCGACGTATTCTCCCGCCGCGCCGGGGCCGAGGAGGCCTGGCAGTGGTCTTCCGACGGAAAGGGCACGTTTTCGGTTTCGCCTGTTGCGCTCGAGAGCGCTCCACGCCGCGGCACCCGCGTGGTCGCCCATCTGGCGGAAGAGGCGAAAATCTACCTCGAGCGCTTCAGACTGGAGCGCATGGTCAAGACTCAATCCGGACACGTGCCGGTCCCTATTGCCATCGTGGAGAAGGCCGGCGAAAAGCCGTCCGAGCTCGTCGACGGGGCAGCTCTTTGGGTCAAACCCAAATCCGAGATTTCGGCAGCGGATTACACCGACTTCTACCGCAGCCTCACGGGCCATCTCCACGAGCCGGACCTGACGGTCCACTTCCGCGCCGAGGGGCGGCAGGAATACACGGTGCTCGCTTTCGTTCCCGGCTCGCGCCCGTTCGACCTGTTCGATGCGGACCGCAAAGGCCGCATCAAGCTTTATGTCAAACGGGTCTTCATCACCGACGAAGCGGAGATCTTGCCGCGCTATCTGCGTTTTGTCCGTGGGCTCGTCGACTCGGCCGACCTGCCGCTCAATCTTTCGCGCGAGATGATCCAGGAAAGTCCCATCCTGACTGCAATCAGGAAGGCGGTGACGAGCCGCATACTGGGCGAGTTCGAGAGACTCGCAGACAAGCAGGCTGCGACCTATGCCAAGATCTGGGAGAATTTCGGTGCCGTCCTGAAGGAAGGAATCTACGAAGATTTTGAGCGGCGCGACGCGCTGCTTGCACTCTCGCGCTTCAAGACCACCGCCTCGGCAGGGGCATGGCGAAGCCTGAAAGACTATTTGGCTTCGCTCAAAGAGAACCAGACCGCGATCTACTACGTAACGGGCGACGACATCGCTCGCCTCGAAACTTCGCCGCACCTCGAAGGCTTCCGCGCCCGTGGCGTCGAGGTTCTGCTTCTGGCCGACCCGGTCGACAACTTTTGGGTCACTTCAGGCGGCTCCTTCGAGGGCAAGCCGCTCAAATCAGTCACGCAAGGGGCCACGGATTTGACGCTCATTCCGCGCATCGACGCCAAAGACGAGCCGTCGCCGCAGGCCGATCAGGCGGTGACGAATTTTCTTGCTTTCATCAAGGAGACGCTGGGCGAGGCAGTCTCCGACGTTCGCGCCTCGGACCGCTTGACCGACAGTCCAGTCTGTCTGGTTGCGCCGGAAACCGGCATCGATCGCCAATTGGAGAAGCTCCTGGCCAGCGCGGGACGCCTCAAGGTCAGCGCCAAGCCGATCCTGGAAATCAACCCGCGCCACGCGATCGTCGTGGCACTCGCGTCGCTGGGCGAAGACGACTTGGCTTTCAAGCAGGATGCCGCCCACCTCTTGTTCGATGAGGCGCGCGTGCTCGACGGCGAGCCCCCGGCGGATGCACGGACGTTCTGCGATCGGTTGGGCCGCCTGCTGACGCGCAGTCTCGGCAAGCAGCCCGGCGCGGCGGTTTGATACCAAACCCTGATACACAACCCAGCTGGACGGAATTGGAAAGGTGCTTTGGCGATGGAGTGGGGACGTGAGTACTGGGACATTTTTCTCATCGCTGTTGTCGTCGTGATCGTTTTCGGGGTCATGCAAGCTTGGGCGTGGCTGACAGAACATCATAGAAGCGGGCAGGTGGATTTCCGATTTGCTCTCCCGCGCAATCATCGGAGCCCTCGGCGCCTTCCTCCTGGACCTTCTAGCCTCTTGGATCGCGCCAAAGTACTGGGGGCACGCTTCGTGGGGTGTAGTCGGGGCTGGCGCAGTGGGCGGAATGCTGTCCCGCATCCCATTAAGGAGACACCGCCCGTCAGAAAATTCAAAGTGAGGCACTACCCAATTCCGAGGCTGGTTGACGACCGATCGCGAGGATGAGCATCATGAATGCCTCTTTCCCTCTCCCCGACTTGGTCTTTCATGCAAGAACGTAACCCCCCGCAAGCGTCCGTGCACGACATCACGACGGCCCCGAGCCAGCTCCTCAATCTGCACGAGCTCGTCGCCAAGGCACGGCAGAATCTCAACCAGAACGACTGGGACTATATCGTCGGGGGCGTCGAATCGGAGACCACGCTGCGGCGCAACCGCATGGCGCTCGACTCAATCGCGTTCCGGCCGCGCGTGCTGCGCGATGTCAGCAAGGTCGACGCTTCGGTCAGCCAATTCGGGCGCAGACTTCGCCTGCCGGTGGTGCTGGCGCCGGTCGGCTCCCTGGAGAGCTTTCATGCCACGGGCGCCGAATCGGTGGTGCGCGCCGTCGACAAATT
>Ga0126378_10000124_pt1 | contig 57084 bp, 45 predicted proteins | sample PanSoiMetPlot_23_FD_92587 | JGI IMG/M metagenome (GOLD analysis project Ga0126378, IMG submission 92587) | Tropical forest soil microbial communities from Panama - MetaG Plot_23 | ecosystem: Environmental > Terrestrial > Soil > Tropical forest > Bulk soil | place: Panama | collected 2016-02-17 | reverse complement strand
TTCCTACCACAATCCCTACCACCAGGGCAAAGGAGAAAGCACGAAGCACCTGGCCGCCCATCAGGAACAGGACGAGCACGGTAAGGAAAGTCAAACCGCTGGTCAAGATGGTTCGCGAAAGAGTCTGATTGATGGACTTGTTGACTACGTCCGCGAACGCTTCCTTGCGCAGCAAACGATTGTTTTCACGAATGCGATCGAAGATGACGATCGTGTCGTTCATGGAATAACCGACCAACGTAAGCAGCGCCGCGATGACCGTAAGGGAAATCTCGAAACGCAGCAACGAGAAAAATCCCAGCGTGATGAGCACGTCATGAAACACGGCCAGAACGGCAGCAGCTCCGTAAACCCATTCGAATCGGAAGGCAATATATAACAGCATGCCGCCCAAAGCATAGAGGGTAACGTAAACGGCCTGCTTGCGAAGCTCAGAGCCGACCTTAGGGCCGACGATCTCGACGTTGCGAATTGCGAACGGGCCGAGTGAGAAATTGGATTTGATGGAGGAAAGAACCGCAGGAGTAACGCCGGCTGCTTTCGAGAGATCGTCGAAATTGGTGACGATGCCGTTGGCACTTGAATCGCGATAATCGAGAATCGCTTTGGAGAGCTGGCGGTAGCGGTCGCCAGCGTTCACGGAGAGTAGCAAGGGGTCTTTTTCAGTAAGGAACTTGGTAAGCGACGAGGACGTGGAGGAATTGAAATCCGGCTTATCGGGAGTTGACGTTCCATAAGTAGCGTTCAGCGCGCTGAGAACTTTTGCCCTGCTGTCCGCGTCGAGAGCCGCTTCGTCTTTGCCCCTGCCTTCCACGAAAATGAGGACTTCATTGTTGCTGGCGTTCCCGATGTCTGAAATTGGCTGGATCTCGGAATTGCCAATCCCTTGCGCGGTAAGGCCGCTGCGGATTTTGTCAATGTTCGGAGGCTGCGCGAAGCGGACGTCCACGTTTGTGCCACCACTGAAATCGATCCCGTAGCGAATACCGCGTCCGAAGAAAATCGAAGTCCACCCGGCGAGGAGAAGAATACCGCTCAAGGCATAGAAATACTTGGCCTTGCCCATCCAATCCAGATTGGGCTGTTTGAAGAGCTCGATCATGCCTTCCTTGCTTCCTTCCCTTAGACACCGCAGGCCTCGGAAAGTTCCCGGCAAGGACCGTCCACACAAGGTAGAGGATCCGAAACACCGAACCTACTGCCCATTCGTTTTAAGGGAGGTAGGTCCCGGGCCTTAGCAGTTCTAGTACATGTCAGATGCTCAGTTCCGCCTGACGGTCCATCTTGGTCAGGTGATACTGGAAAATCGTCTTGGACACGTAGACCGCAGTAAAGATGTTCGCCACCAAACCGACGACCAAAGTTATGGCAAAGCCGCGAATCGGGCCGGTTCCGAAAAAGCCCAGGAACGCGGCGGAAACCACGGTGGTTACGTGCGTATCGATGATGGTCAAAAAGGCTTTGTCGAACCCCGCATCCACAGCCGCGGCTGCGGATTTGCCGTTGCGCAACTCTTCGCGGATGCGCTCAAAAACCAGGACGTTGGAGTCCACGCCCATGCCGATGGTGAGGATGACGCCTGCAATCCCGGGGAGGGTCAAGGTCGCGTCGAAAAGCGCCATCGCCGCCATGAGAATGACGAGGTTGAGGATCAATGCGAGCACCGCGTTGCCGCCCGAGAGCCGGTAGTACACCACCATAAAGAGCATAACCACTATGAGACTAAGGACGGAGGCTTGGACACCGTGACGGATCGAATCGGCGCCAAGCGAAGGGCCGACAGTTCGCTCTTCGAGGTATTTAATGGATGCGGGAAGGGCTCCGGCCCGGAGAACCAGCGCCAGGTCATGAGCGCTCTGCTCACTGAAGCTCCCTTCGATCATCCCGCGGTCATCGATGCGGCCGTTGATAACGGGAGCTGAGTTGACCTTGTGATCGAGCACAATGGCCATGTTGCGGCCGATGTTCTGCTGGGTAAAAGGCCCGAAACGGCGCGCCGCTTCTGGAGAAAGAGTGAAGTCCACCTGCCAGGTGCCGGGATTGGTGGTGTTGCGTCCCTCTACGGCGCTTCGCAAATCCCGGCCGGTTACGACGGGCGCGCGATCCACAACCCACCAGACTTCGCCAGTATCGGAACCGGCGGGAGTGCGCGCCTCACTCTTCCCCGGCAGCAACTCAGCTCCGGCAGGAAGCACGGTGTGCTGGGCCATATAGGCGGCCATGGATGGGTAGGTGGTTGGATCCTGAACGAGCCGCAACTCGAGCTGGCCCCCGGCTTGAATCACGGAGATGGCTTCTGCTGGATCACCGACACCAGGCAGCTGCACCAAGATTTCATTGGAGTTGTGGCCGCCGCGTGGCTGAACCGTGGGTTCGGTAAGTCCCAGAGCATTGATGCGTTGTTCGATGGTCTCCTTAGCCTGTGTGACGGTTTGGTCCTGAATCGTCGCGATAACGCCGGGACGAAGTGTCAGCGTGTAGCTGCTCGGCTGGCCGGCAGCGGGAGCCATGTCCCAAATGTTGTTGTATTGCGTTCCGACAATATCGTTGAGCACCGAAAATTGGGAAGGGTCGATATTGCGGACAAGGATGTGCGTATCGTCGACGCGGCGAACCTCGTCATAGCGGACGTTCTTGTTGCGGAGCCCAGTGGCGAGGCGATCGACGGTAGTGTCGGTCTCTTGTGCGACGGCTTCCTGGACCTGGACCTGGAGAATCAGGTGGGTACCTCCCTGAAGGTCCAGACCGAGCTTGATCTGCTTACTGAAGTTTTCCTTCACCGCCGCAAGCGAAGTGGGGAAAGTCGGGTAGCCGAACAAGAAATAGATGCAGAAGAGAATGACAGCCAGGATGAACAGCGCTTTCCATTTCAGATTGGGATTCATGGTTAGAAGTTAGGACGCGTCCTCGAACGAAAAGGTGGGCTTATTTTGCATCTTCCGATGCCTCCACCTGTGCAATCGCCGCGCGCGCAACGCGGATTTTAACTTGCGGCTCGGAAGAGATCTTCATGATGACGCAATCTCCGTCGATGCCGCTGACAGTGCCGTAAATGCCGCTGCCGGTGATCACCTTGTCGCCAGTTTTCAAGGCCGAAAGCATGGCTTGCGTTTTCTTGCGCTGGCGCTGCTGCGGCATGATCACCATGAAATACATGATGCCGAACATCAGGGCCAAAGGGACGAGAAAGCTGCCGAAGCCTGCTCCGCCTGCTGCTTGAAGAATGGTTGCTGCTGTAATCATCAGTTTTCAGTTCTCAGTAATTAGTTCTCAGTCAAAGTCTCAGCCCGGCTCCGCTGTTTCCCTCGAGAAAAGATAGCCGCACCATGCCGCAGGCCAAACGCCCGCTATCCTGACTTAGCCAGCTTCGCATCTTCTCAATGGGCAACCCCCTGCCGGTCGGGGTTGACTTGGTGATGGCGCTCGCTCAGTCGGGCCCAAAACCAAAAGCCTCGGAAAAACTCTCAGGCTGGGCCTGCCGCATAACGCGCGTGCATCTCAGATGAGAAATTCGCTAGGTTCCCAAACTCGATAGCCTCGCGGATTTGGCGCATGATGTCAAGGTAAAAGTGGACGTTGTGGTGGGTGGCGAGGATGGCGGCGGTGAGTTCGCCGGCGGCGAAAAGGTGCCGAAGATAAGCTCGGGTGTAGCGGCGGCAAACGCTGCAAGAACAATGCGAATCGATGGGCCGATGGTCTTCGGCGTAGCGCGCGTTCTTGATAAGCACGCGGCCTTCGCTGGTGTAGAGGCAAGCATGGCGCGCGGCGCGCGTGGGCAGCACGCAATCCATCATGTCGATGCCGAGAGCGACGTAATCGGCGATCTGTTCAGGACGGCCAACGCCCATGAGATAGCGCGGTCGTTCTTTGGGAAGCAAAGCGGTGACTTCGGCGGTCATCTCGCACGTGACTTCGTGCGGCTCGCCGACAGCAAGTCCACCGACGGCGTAGCCGGGGAAATCGAGTTCGAGAAGCTGGCGCGCGCTCTCTCGCCGCAGGTCGGCGAAGGTGGCGCCCTGTACGATGCCGAACTGCCATTGTTCGGTGGGGTTGCCGTTGCGCTGCGCGCAGTCTTGAAAATAGGCGCGGGCACGGCGCGCCCACGCGGTAGTGCGTTGCAACGCGGCTTCGGCTTGTTCGCGGGGCGCGGGTGTTTCAATGCATTCGTCGAGAACCATCGCAATGTCGGAGCCTAGAGCAATCTGAATCTCGGCGGCTTTTTCCGGCGTGAGAAGATGTTCGGCGCCGTCGAGATGAGAACGGAAGCGCACTCCTTCATCGGTGATCTTGCGAAGAGCGGACAGACTAAAGACCTGATAGCCGCCGGAATCGGTGAGGATGGCGCGCGGCCAGGACATGAATTGATGCAGTCCCCCAAGCCGGCGAATCAATTCGTGCCCGGGCCGTAGATAAAGATGATAGGTATTGGCGAGTAGGATTTCCGCGCCGAGGTCCTCAAGAGCTTCCTGGGTAAGCCCTTTTACGCTGGCCTGCGTGCCCACGGGCATAAAGAAAGGCGTTTGCACGACGCCGTGCGGCGTAGTCAGCCGGCCGCGGCGCGCGCCCGTGGGATCCGTTTTCGGAGCCTCGAACGAAAAATTCACCCGCCCAGTGTATCAGGAGACGATAGCAGCCCATGCTACGCGGCAGAGCACGTAAACGGCAAAGAGGCCAAAAGCGATAGTGTAGGACTTCGCGCCTTGCAGCTTTTTGGGATTCACTGCGGCGAACCCAATCGCCAGGAGAATCACCGTCCAAAGCACCAAAATGTCGACGTTCTTGCAAAGTGCGACGAGCCACTTTGCAGCATCTTCGGGAAGGACGACCGCCAAATTCGTGGCGAGCGGGTTATCCAAGTCAGCCGTGCCGTACGGCTTCAAGTACAAAGTGAGAATCAGCAGCGGCGCGCTCACAAGCCCCGTCATAAAGGCATGCGCAGTGATGCCAAAAGCGGTACTGAAATTCGTAGTGATTCCGCCGATTAGGCTATAAGCGCCCCACATGATGAGGCTCACGAAGAGGGCCACAATAAATCCAGCGAGCGTGCCGAACACGTACGTGGAGATAGGTGCGAATTTGGCGCCCGCCTCGATTTGTTGCTCCTTTTGGTCGGAAGACAACGAAGAGGCGCGAGGGCTTTTCTCAATTTGCTGGTTCATGAATTCGCGCCAGTTGATGCGTTGATTGATCGCCATACTGACCAAGAGACCGAGAACCGTCGAGATGACGATCGGCAGGAGCCAACTGGGCTTCCGGACGATGTCTTCAAAGGTCTTCTTCGGTGAAAACAAAACGCCAATGACACGGCTAAACGGACTGATTGCTACCTGCGCTTCGGGCGCAGGAATAGGGGTTGTACCCATCGAGGACTCCTCCACCACAAGGTTGCGTAGTTGCAGCTTCTAGAGGGCAATACGCAGGCCGACCATGAAATATTTCAGTGATGGGATTGTAGCGCAGGGTGCCATGAGTTGATAGCAAGAGATGAATACACTTCGAGGTGAGCGCTCATGCGGCCATCATGGACACGAATTCGAAACTCACGCGAGTTTCCCGGCGCGGCGGGATTACGGCTCTAGCGGTGGGAAAGCGGAATTACGAATTTCAGCGCGGTGTGTGAGGCGGAAAACCCGACGACTTTAACGTCTTTCAGCCCGCACTTGCGGCCGACGGCGAGCACATCGTTCTCCGAGATGTGGTTCTGGCCTTTGGGATAGACGATCCAGAGCGCGGCTGCCCCCTGCATGGATTTCGCAACTTTGGATAGCGAGGCGAAATCGTCTTTTGAATCTGCTGCGAAGAATATGCATTCCGAGTCTCCGTTAACTTTTCCTTTGCTGACGGATTTCGTGAGGTCGCCCACTTCGTGAAGAAATTCCGCGTCGAATTCGCCGAGCATCGAAACTTTCGATCTCGGTTTCACCCCAAGCTTTTCGATCCGCGATTTGGGATGAAGGATTTTCTCGCGCCATTTCTCTGCTTTGCCAGTACCGAGCTCAAAAACCGCGGGACCGTTAGCAGTTTGCAGACGCAGTTCCCCATCCACCGCTTTCGCGGATTTAATCGTGGAAAAAGGAATCTTCAGCCGGAAGTCGCCGCGAAAGAGAATCTCGCTCGTCTCGAGCAGCGCCTTGCCTTCCGACTCTTCCTTGCCGAACCGCACTTTGCAAATCGCTTCGTTTCCCATGGCTCGACTCCGTCTGCCCGGCCAAATTGTTGGAAGAGTGTAACTCTTCAAAGGCGCGCGCCCGCATCCATTTCGTCCACAATAGTAACCTAAGAAGTTTCATGGCCACGACAACGACACAACGAGTCGACTGGACGCTGATTTGGGCGCAGCGCGGGTTCCGCTATTTCTTCGTGGCCATGTTCGTCTCGCTCTTCGGCAGCGGCATGAACTTTGCCGGCGTGAGCTGGTACATCCTTGCGGCCACGCATTCGACGGTCAAAGTGAGTTGGCAGGTCGTGGTGATGACCATCCCCGGCCTTTTCGTGCCGTTTCTAGGCGGAGTGCTCATCGACCGTTTCGACCGGCGCTACCTCGGCGTCTTGCTCGATCTGGTGCGCGGCTGTTTTGTCCTGTTTACTGCGTACATCGCGTGGCGTGGCCATCTCCAGCTTTGGCACTTGTACGCGATGACGCTGATCACCGGCACGGGTTCCGCGATGTATTGGGCTACAGTGAACTCGCTGGTGCAGGAAGTTATTCCATCCAGCCAGTTCACTGGTGCCAATGCGGCGGTGCTGGTCGGCGTGCAGAGCGGCATGCTCATCGCCGGAGCGTGCGTGGGTTTCCTTTATAACGCCGCGGGAATTCACGGCATCCTGGCCATCGACGGAGCAACGTATTTTGTTTCGGCGTTCTGTCTTTACTGCATGCGGCAGGGCTACGTCTCGCCGCGCGACCGCCAAAAATATCCGCGCGAGTTCAACGAGGCCACCGAAGCCACTGCCGAAGCGCTCGAAGCCGGCGAAATTCCGGAGGTTGCTGAAGCCGGACTTTCTCTGGCCGTTTATGCAGACATGCGCGAAGGCTTCGCCTATCTCCGCCGGCAGCCGTTGGTGCGCGCGCTGGGAGTCACTCATTCGATCATGATGGCCGGCGTCATAAGCGCCAACGTCGTGATGGTGGCATTGGTCAACGACATTTTGCACGCTGGGCCGCGCGGCCTTGGTTTCCTGGAAGCGGGCTGGGCCACCGGCGCGATCTGCGGCGGCTTGATCGCCAGCCAGCTTCCCGGAGCGCGCCGCATGCCGCTGTACGTCGCGGCGTGCGCGATTCTCGCCGCCGGCCACATGGCCACGCCGTTTGTGGCGTTCCTCGCTGGGGCAGTAACGATGCAAATTGTGTTCGGGTTTTGCCGTGCGCTGGGTGGCGTGGTCGCACAGACATCACTCATGTCCATAGTCCCAAGACATTTCATGGGGCGGACGCAGTCGGCCATGGCTATCTTGACTACCGTCGTGCAACTTACGATGAGCTTCGCGCTTGGATGGGTGGCACAAGGAGCGGGTCTCGTCGCCGGCTACGCTCTTCTCGCACTGCTCTACACGGGCTCAACCATTTCGGCGATTCGCGCCCGCCAGCTCATGCGCTGAGTCTCAGCACGAGCCGAGAAGCAGGTTAGCAGTCGGTCACAGAGGGAATTGCCGAACCTGCATAGAAAACGCCCGCGCGCTTAGCCTATTTGATATAGCCGCTCGTCGGAGGAAAAATGCGAGGACTAGTCTCCATCTTCGGTCTTGCAGCCCTCGCCGTCCTGCGATTCGCGCCCTCCGGTTCCGATCAGAAGACGGAAGCGGGCCTGATCGCAGCTTGGGAGCAAGAACAAAAATCTGACCCCACAACCACGAAATTCGAAAAAACCAAGGATCGCGAGTACCATTTCGCTACCAAACGCTTTCCCTTCGATGGCACCCTTCTCGTGCGCAACGTGGACATCGAGGATTATCCCGCCTTCGATCAAAACGCCATTTCAACGGGAACGGTTGAGGTCGAATTGCAAAGCGTGAACGAGGAGTTCCACAGGACGTTCGCGACGAGCTACGCGAAGTGGAGCATGGGGAACATGCTGTACTGGGATTCAAAGGCGCAGCGCTGGCTAACTTCCCAGCAGTACTACCAGCAAGTGCGCGACCGCGTTCCCAAGCAGGCGATCTGGACGGGATTGGGATTGGTAGGCTTGGGCTGGCTCACTTGGCTTGTCATCCCAGTGGGAATTTTTGCGGCTCTGTTCTTCAGTCTGTGGAGATACAACTCCAGAATCAAAGTCATCAACCAGCGCAGTGAACGAATGGCCCAAATCTCAGAACGCAACGGGCAAATTGCCGAACGGAACGCACAAATCGCAGAGCGCAACGCGCAAATCAACGAACAAACTCTGAAATTGCAGGAACAAAACGTGAAGCTCTTCCAGGAAATTCTCGATGAGCTAAAGAAAATCTCAGCGCGCCCGTGATTTGGCTCAGTTTGACTGCACGGCCACATTGGTGCTGCCAAGCAGTTCCACGGCCGCCTGATACAGCTTGGCGCGTAGTTGATAGCGTTCGCTGGCACGGGTGATGTAACGCACGGCCACTTCAATCCCACCGACCACCGGCTTCACGCTGATTGCCGGTGCGACCGAGAACGCACTCATTTCCCGAGAACGCGTCGCTCGCCGCCACTCTTCTTCCGCTTGCTTCGCGCTGTCTTGAGTAGCTTCGGAAACTCTCTTCTGAATCTCCTTAACCATCGGATACGGATCGCGTCCCGCGGGGAGAACGAGTTGCAACTCATCCCACAGCCATTGTCCCGATGTCGAGAAATTAAAATAATGGCCTTCGATCGCAAAACTGTTGGTGAACGTTACGCGCCTGCCTGTGGGATGCCCGGAATCGGTCCAGTTGCCGGTTTCCAGCAAGACGGTATGAAACGGGCCAATCTCCACGACTTCCCCGGTCACCCCGTTAATCTCCACCCAGTCGCCCAGGCGAATTCCGTTTCTTCCCATCAGCACAAACCAGCCAATGAATCCGACAATAAAGTCCTTAAGCCCCACAGTGAGGCCGGCCGTCGCCAAGCCCAGAAACGTCCCGAGTTGCTGGGGCATACCGAGCACAACTAGCAAAATCAGCAGAAAAGCCACCACGCGCACCGTCACGTGCGCCACTGTGTGCAGGCTCTGCACTTGCCGCCGGTCCATGTTCAGTCGGCTTAGGATTTTGTCCAGCAACGTGGCGAAATACACTGCGGTTATTCCAATGACTAGAATGATCAGCACTCCGATGAGCGCTTTATGCAATACCGACCGCTGATGCGAAGCAACGCTGGCGATCCACTGGAGGTATGTAGCTGAAAGGTCTTTGTACGCGTCGATACGCTTGTCATACGTTGAAAGGGCTTCTTGTCGCGAGGCGAGTTGCCATTTCCGGTCGGCAACAGCTGCTAGATTGTCGGTATTTTGTGGAGAGACGGCCGGTGTGCCGGCCTGAGGAGCAGCCTTGTTTTTCTTCACGTGGCTGCTCAACTCTGGAGTCTTTTCTTTCTCCGCTTCCAATTGCGCTTCAAGCGCATTGTGCTGGGCCGTCAGGGTCACAATGGCATTGTCCGCGTACTGTTTTGCGCGCCAGAGCTGCATTTGCGTCCCATGCAGCGCCATCCACCGCCCGTATTGGTGAATCAAGCCAAACTGTTCCGGCGGCGCAACTGGATTCGCAGGCAAAAGCTGCGCGCCCTGTTGCGATTGCTTGTGTTGTTGCTGGGATTCCTGAAGGCGCTGGTCGAGGTCGCCGCCGGCGCGCTGAAAATCGCCCTTCGCGTCGTCCACTTCATCCTGCGCGAGATCGCGGTCAGCTTCCGCATCGTCTCGCAGTTCAATGAGGTTGTCTTTCTTGTCCGGGTTTTTTTCTTTGGCGACTGCGTCGTTCAACTGAGCCAGTTGCGCTTGATCCGTCGCGAGCAGTTTCTGTGCCTTTTCCAGGCGATCTTTGGCATCTTTGGCATCCGCAGTCAGCGCGGGCGGATGCTCCTTCGCCTCGTGCCTTGCGGCATCGTAGGCAAGGTCCAATTCGCGGTTGGCGGCCCGCAGGGCATCCTTGGCCAAGTCCAACTCTTCTGGGCTACCTGCTAGCTGTCCAAGTTGTTGAGCGTCCTTGAGGGGTGTCTGATCAACCAGGAGGACGTTATTTGTCGAGTGGTTGTTCTTTCCGGAAGGCTTTGCCGTCCCAGGTGAGTCGCCCGTTCTCAACAGGCCATAAACGGTCGCGCCCAAAAGCAGGACGAGAGTTATCGCCAGGAGTTTCTGGTACGGTTTCATGGTTCCAGGGATGGGGCTCTCATTCTAAAGAGGTGCGGCCTCGTACACAACGTACATGGCAAATCCTACGCCTGCGTCCCGCGGCGGGATCCCCCTCAAAGTTCTAGTACACGACGACGGCTTTTGACGTGCTTGTAACAATCTGTATTTGTTCTCGTAATGGAAACTCCCTACCTTTTCCCTCGCCGTTCGAACAAAACCTGGTGGAACAGGGGTTCAGGCCACAACGCCCGCCTGGTTTTGCTTCGAGTCCCCGCACGTCGCAACGCATTCCATTCATTGAAAAAAGGAAAAAGATATGAAACTGAGAGTGACACCCAGGGCCCTCGCTGCGACCCTTACGGCCGCCATGATGGTCAGCCCGGCGTTCGCTAATGAGGGCAAGGTTCCAAAAGGCGTTCCGCGGCTGGACCACGTTTTTGTCATCATGATGGAAAATCACGGCTACAGTCAGATCATCGGAAATCCTTCGACGCCATTCTCCAACGAATACGCAAAAGCGGTGAACTCGGCGACGAATTACTTTGCCGTGGCCCATCCCAGCTTGACCAACTATCTGGAAATTGCTGGCGGCTCCAACTTCGGCGTGCACAGCGACAACAATCCCGACTGGCACAACGCCACCTGCACGACAAACCTGGCCTCGGGCACGGCAAACACGGACAATCCGTCGAGCCCCAACGTCTGCCCAATCACCGGCGAAGGCACCGATGCGGAAACGCCCGCGGTCGACTGCACCAATGAAGTGCAATGCGCTGCAGGAAGCAACGCGGGAGAGAACAACATCGACGGAGTTATGTCCATCCCAGCGGCCGCCAACATCTCCGGCAAGACCATCGCCGACCAGTTGGTCGCTGCCGGCCTGAGCTGGAAGACCTATCAGGAAAACTTGCCGCCGGCGGGTGCGGACGGAATAAACTTCAGTGATGGCTTTTTCAGTATCTTCGGTGATGGTACGAATAACATCCCGGCGAATCTTCCTACGAACAATGGCCTCGTCAAACTGTACGCCGCCAAGCACAACCCGTTCGTCTATTTTCGCAGCGTGCAAGAAGGCGACCGCCCGGGGCTCGGCCTCGATCGCGTCGTTGGCTTTGAGGGCGCACACGGGCTCTTCGAAGACCTCGCCTCCGGCCACGTGCCGAATTACTCGATGATCTCGCCGAATCAGTGCAACGACCAGCATGGACGCGGTAACGCCGGCGCGACATGCGACTTCGATCCAACGAACGACGGTACGCAGAACGGACTCAACGCAGCGTTGATGTTTCTCGGCGACCTGACGGTTCGAAACATCGTCAAGGCCATCCACGCGTCTCCCGTGTGGCACGAAGGCCGAACAGCCATCGTCGTGGTTTGGGATGAAGACGATTACAGCGTTTCGCCCACCGTCAACAAAGTGCTGCTCACGGTGGATACGAATTACGGTGTGCGTGGCGTTAAGAGCGGTAAGTTCTACACGCACTTCTCGCTGCTCAAGTCCATCGAAGCGGCCTTCCGGCTGCCGTGCCTGAATCACGCATGCGATTCAACCTCCGCCGTAATGTCGGACCTGTTTGCGGGCGGTGGTGACCAGGAATAAATCTGCCGCTCGAAACAGTTCGTAAAGGAAAAGGCCCCTTGGGCCTCTTTCCTTTTCGGGCTGGGCTCAAGTCCAGCTTTATCGTCTCGCTAAGCGACTGGAGATTGTCCGGCCCGATTGCTGCTTGATACGGTAGCCTTGAATCAAGAGGACCTCTTGGATTCACGGCTACCCAAGTTGATTTTCGTGCTGCTCGTCCTGTACGCGGCCGTCCATTTTTCTCGGCTCTATCCGCAGTTGCCAGACATGGTCGCATCCCACTTCAACTCGCGGGGCGCGACGAATGGCTGGCAAACCAAGCAGGCGTTCTTTGGCGTTTTTTCCGGCGTTAGTGTTATTGCCGTTGTGATTGCATTTGGAATTCCGCGCCTCGTCGCGGCAATGCCCGCACAGTTGATCAATCTTCCGAACAAGCAGTATTGGCTTGCGCCCGAGCACCAAGCGGAGACGAAGGCATTCCTGAACAGTTACTTTGCGTGGTTCACTTGCGCCATCTTTTCCATCATCATTCTTACCTTTGATTACGCTATTCAGAGCAATCTGCATCCAGAGAACCCGCCCAACCCGGCGCTCATGGGTTACGTGCTCGTGGGCTTTCTCCTCTTCACCGCGGTGTGGGTCGTTCGAATGCTCACGAAATTCCTCCGCCCGCCGAACACGTCTGAGGGAGCCAAGCTCTAAATGCCGAACCTGTGGGAATCCGCCGCAGTTGCTTTCTTCGCAGTTGTCGGCGGGCAATTGCTTCGAACTTACCTCGGAAGGCGACAAATCCGCAGCGATTTTGACTACGCGATGCAGGTTGTTGCCAAGGAGGCCGTGAAGCGGGCTAAAAGAGAACATAGCGTGGATCTCGACTTCTCGCCCGATTCCATCGAGCGGCTTGAAGAGATGCTCGGAAGGATACATGATGAGCATCTGAAGTCACCGCTAACGGAGAAGGAACTTTCTCTGCAATCTATCCGATGGGGCGCTTACGTCGGCGAGGTCGTGAAGCGCGTTCAGCCTGGCAAATGGCGGCGCGATTCAGAAAAGATGGGCCGCGGCACTATGCCCGTCGTCTTCGATTCAGCGAATGAAGCGTTTCCTTGCTCCTGGGTATACAAAAGAATCGCCGACTGCCCAGAAGACAATGTGTTTCTGAAGTTCCGAGTCTTGTGTGACCATGTGTTGCAGAAGCATGTGGGGAGCACGCAAGCAGTTATTGTTAGCGACTCACCTGAACAGAAAACATAAAACGCCCCGGACCACGGGGCGTTTCGATTTTCAAATTTCCAATTTCGATTTTCGAGTTTCGGTTTTTTCTACAGGTAGTCCCGCGAAGGGCCTTCGAGGAAGGCGCGGAGCTTGCGCGAACGCGAGGGATGGCGCAGCTTGCGCAGGGCCTTCGCTTCGATCTGGCGAATGCGCTCGCGGGTAACCGCAAACGACTGGCCGACTTCCTCGAGCGTGTGCTCGCTTCCATCGTCCAGGCCAAAGCGCATCTTGATGACTTTTTCTTCGCGCGGCGTCAGCGTCTTCAAAACCGACGAAGTCTGCTCTTTCAGGTTCAAATTGATGACCGCATCAGACGGCGAAACCACGGCCTTGTCTTCGATGAAGTCGCCGAGATGCGAATCTTCCTCTTCGCCGATAGGTGTTTCGAGGGAAATCGGCTCCTGCGCGATCTTCAAAATCTTGCGCACCTTCGACACCGGGATGTCCATGCGCTTGGCGATTTCTTCGCTCGTCGGCTCGCGCCCGAGCTCTTGCACCAGCTGGCGGCTGGTGCGCACGAGTTTGTTGATGGTTTCGATCATGTGTACTGGAATGCGGATGGTGCGCGCCTGGTCTGCGATGGCGCGAGTGATGGCCTGGCGGATCCACCACGTGGCATATGTCGAGAATTTATAGCCGCGGCGCCACTCGAATTTGTCCACGGCCTTCATCAAGCCAATGTTGCCTTCTTGAATTAGGTCGAGGAACTGGAGACCGCGGTTCGTATATTTCTTTGCGATGGACACGACCAAGCGAAGGTTTGCTTCTATCAGTTCTTTCTTGGCTTGCTCAGCTTCTGCTTCGCCGCGGTGAATCAGCGTCAGTGTGCGCTTCAGTTCTGTGAGGCCGACTTCGCTGGCCTCTTCAATGTCCTTCAATTCGGTCCGGCGAGTGCGCAATTCTTTGCGCGCTTCCGCGGCGACTTCACCTTTGGCCACGTCCGCGCGGCGCTCCAGGCGGCCAGCTTCGCGCTCGAGCGATTGAAGCCTCTCGACCGTGCCGCGCATCTTGTCGACCAGACGCTTTTTCTCAAACGGATTGAAATCGATGTCGCGGATAGCCAGCGAAATCTCGACGCGTGTGCGGGCCACACCCCACTTTGAGCGAACGTAAGGGCGCTTCTTGGATTTAGGCGTCTTTTCGAGCTTGACAGCTTGCTTGAGCGCCGTTTCGTAGAGCTTCGCGATCTTGTCGATGGACTTGAGCGTGTGCTTGGTCTTGTTGGCAATCTTTTCTTCGGTGAGTTCCTCGTCGTCAAACTGGACGATTTCCTTGATCGAGCGCACGCCCTTGCGAAGATCGTCGCCGACGGCAATCAATTCCTTAATGACGATAGGAGAGCGCGTGATGGAACGCATGACCACAAGCTGCCCACGCTCGATGCGCTTGGCGATGGTGACTTCGCCTTCGCGCGTCAGCAGCGGAACCGTGCCCATCTCGCGCAGATACATGCGCACGGGATCGTTCGTCTTTTCGAGCGACCCGGGTGTCAGGTCCAGATCGCTTTCGCCCTCGTGTGCTTCTTCCTTGACGATGCCTTCTCGGTCGCCGCCCTCGGTGGACACTTCTACGGCGCGCGCAGCTTTCGCGGAGGCCTGATCCTCATAAATCTCGATGCCGTTGCGTTCGAAGGTGGTCAGGAGGTCGTCGATTTCTTCCGAAGAATGGACTTCCGCGGGAAGCGAGTCGTTCACTTCGTCATAGAGCAGGTAGCCGCGCTCTTTGCCAATGGCAATGAGCTGGCGTACCGCATCGTATTTTTCTTCAAGCCCTACTGCTGCCACACATTCCTCCCACCACTTAAAAACCGGTCCAAGCAAAACGTAGCGCGTTCGGAACCCTGCTTATTCGCAGAGGGACAGGAAGGCTCACGCCACAGCGCAAACCACCGCAAGTTCCCCAAAGATCGCTCGCTTTTTTGTTTGAATCTTTCGTGCCGCGCCCGCTCATTCGCCGCCGGCCCCGTGCGTCGCCCGTTTCCGCACCGTAAGGGTCCTGGCTTCTGCCGCTAACTACACAGATATAGATGCATTTAGCAGCAAAACGGTTACTCGTTAAACCTTTTTACGTTACACGTTTCAGTACCCCTGCGTCAACGTCATAATTCGTGGAGATGTGTGGGAAAAATGTAAACGAGGTGTTTCGCACCGACATGCGAATAAGGCAGTTATCGAGGTTACCAGGTCCCAAATAAGGACTGGAGTGCGCTCAAATTTCAGCGGGCCGCCGCGAGGCGACGCATGAGTTCCTGCTTGCGGGTAAGCAGGTCGCGCAAGGCCGGGCCACCGGGGTCGGCTTCGATATTGCGCTGTACTTCCGCCAGTTCCTGCTCTGTTTGGCGCTGTTGGAGCGTCTCGATGCAGCTCAGCGCTTCTTCCAAAGTAGGATCGCTGGTCTCCTCAAACAAAATCTCAAAGAGCAGGCGCCGGTCGCGATCCTCCAGAACCGCTGCGACCTCCGTGGCCGGCACAGACTGTCCCGAAAGGGCTGCGATGACCAGCGCGCCAAAAATCTTTTCCGTTTCCAGCCCGTGATACAAGCGCGCATCTTGGAGGCGCTGGGCGAGCTCTTGCCGGAATCCGGCCTCGGCCAGCATGCGAATCAGGCGGCGCTCGACGGGCTTTGCCGCGCGGCCAACCAGCTCCGGCTGCACCTTAAGCTCGCTGCGTCGCTCGGCGGCAGCTCTGCTAAGGGCGGCGCGAAGGACGGGCTCCTCGAGCCGCAGCTGCTGGGCGATTCGCGTGGCCCATTCGGAACGCAAAATGCGATCCGGGATTTTCTGCACGTACGGCAGGAGGAAATTCACGGCGCGTCTCTTGCCTTCGGCGGTGCTCAGATCCATCTGGCGCGCGCGGGCGATCAAGTAGTCCACAAAAGAAGGGGCTTCGTTCAGAAGTTTTTCGTACGCTTCCGCTCCGCGCTCGCGGACGAACAAGTCTGGATCCGCTTTTTTATTGTCGATTGGAGGAAGCGCAAGAACGCGCACCTCAAAGCCTTGTTCCAGCAGAAGTGTCAAAGAGCGCTCGGTGGCCGACTGGCCCGCAGCGTCGGGGTCGTAGTTGACCACAACGCGCTTCGTGAAACGGCTGAGCAATTTGATCTGCTGCTCGGCGAGGCTCGTTCCGCAACTCGCCACCACGTTGCTGATCCCAGCGCGCGCCACGGCGATCGCATCCATGTATCCTTCGACTAAAATCACGAAGTCCTTGCGGCGGATGCCCTCTTTCGCGCGGTCCAGATGATAGAGCAGGTTGCTCTTGGAATAGATGGGCGACTCGGGGGAATTCAGGTACTTGGGCTGGTCATCGCCCAACGCGCGGCAGCCGAAGGCAACGATTTTTCCCGACTCATTCGAAATGGGAAATGTGATGCGGCGGCGGAAACGGTCAAAGAGCTTGCCGCCCTGGTCGCGAGAGATCAGGCCCGAGTCCGCGAGTAGCTTCTCAGGGTATTTTGCTTTCAGATGGCGCAGCAGCATGTCGCCACCGCTTGGTGCATAACCGATGCCAAATCGCGAAATCGTATCCTTGTCGAGGCCACGGTCTTCGAGGTAGGCGCGTGCAGCTTTGCCTTCCAATGTACCTTCGAGCTGCTTCACGAAAAACGTTTGTGCTACGCCATGCATTTCCACAAGCGTTGCGCGCTGCTGATTTTCTTTTCTCTCCGCGGACGAGCGCTCTTTGGGCCGAGGAATGGAGATTCCACACTTCTCAGCGACGATTCGCATCGCTTCAGGGAACTCGCACTTCTCCATATCCATCACGAAGTTGTAGACGTCGCCTCCCTTGCCGCAGCCGAAGCAGTAAAAAATCTGCTTGATGGGGGAAACCGTGAACGATGGGGTCTTTTCCTGATGGAACGGGCAGAGTCCGCTGAAGTCCTTCCCCGTTTTCTTGAGACGAACGTATTCGCCGACAACCCGAACAATGTCAGCTTGTTGTTTTACTCGCTCCGCAACTGATCCTGCCTCTGCCACCTGTTATCGAAGCTCAGCGCTTAGTGTAATCGTTCTTGTAGATTGTGCCGGCCTTCATGACGAACTTTACGTGTTCCAATCTGGTGACATCTTTCGTGGGATCGCCGTCGACGGCGATTACGTCAGCCCACTTGCCAGGTTCGAGTGTGCCAACTTGCTTCGTCCATGCCCCACCAAGCAGGTCCGCGGCATTGATAGTGGCTGTCTGAATCGCGGCAATTGGCGTCATCCCTAATTTCACGTAGACGTGGAACTCGCCGGCGTTCAAACCGTGCGGATAGACGGCTGCGTCTGTCCCAAACGCCACCTTCACACCAGCATCAAATGCTTTCTTCACGTTCTTCTGCATGGCCGCGGCCACGTCGCGCATCTTTTGTTTGGAATACTCTGGCACATCGCTCTTGTCCAGATGCTCTAGCATGTATTCGCCGAGGAATAGCGTGGGGACGAGGTACGTCCCATTTTTCTTCAAGGTGGCGACAGCCGTGTCGTCCATCAAGTGACCGTGCTCGATCGAATCCACACCAGCTTCGGAAGCCCAGCGAACGCCTTCTGCGCCATGCGCGTGAGCTGCAACTTTCCGTCCGAGCCGGTGCGCATCGGCTACGATGGCCTTCATCTCTTCGAGAGTGTACTGCGAGGCATTCGGATCGTCGCCTTTCGAAAGCACGCCGCCGGTGGCGCAGATCTTGATGACATCGGAACCGTATTTGATGACTTCGCGGACTTTGTGTTGCACGCCCTCAATGCCATCGGCCACGCCATCGCCCTGCAAATGAAACACGGGCGGCAAAAGATTTTCGTCGCAATGGCCGCCGGTGATGCCGAGGGCCGGCCCCGAGGCCACCACGCGCGGCCCGATCACGTCGCCATCGTTGATGGCGTCGCGCAACGCGATGTCCGCGTAATCTCTTGCTCCGACGTTACGCACCGTGGTGAAGCCCGCTTCCAGCGTGCGGCGAGCATTCCTTGCGCCATGCAGAGCTTCGCGCGCGGTAGAAATCGCCAGACCTTGATACCCGAGCGAGCCGAGATCGAACGTGAGGTGCGTGTGCATGTCGATCAAGCCGGGAAGCAGCGTCGCTTCCGGCAGATCGATGGTGGTGTCACCTGCGGCAGCCTTCACTTCGCTGGCCGGTCCAACGTGCGTAATCTTGTCGCCTTCAATGACCACCACTTGATTGGCGCGCAATTCTCCGGTGCGTACGTCCAGCACGCGTGCAGGACGAATCACGGTTCGTTTCACCGCGGATTGCGCAAATGCTGTGCCAAGGACGCCAACCTGCAACACACAGCCTAAAGCCAGCGGCGCTGCCCATCGGCCCGCCCAGAAATGATTTGTGTTGGGGGCCGCGGCATTCTTCCAGAGATTCATCAATGCACCTCGTCGTGAATTGGCAAATCGAACGCGGCGAGTATAGCAAAGCAGAAAGCGGAAAATGGAAATTCGAAAATCGAAGCTGGAATAGGCTGCCTGAAAAAAAGCCGGAACCGCGCAGCTTGTCCTCAGTCTCGTCTTCCTATTTATGCAGCTCAACCACAGTGATGGCCTTTCCGCCGCGTTCTTCGGTTTCAAACGAATGTTTCTCAACCAGCGGGTGCGAAGACAGAAACTCGCCAATTCCTTTGCGTAGCGCGCCGGTTCCGTGGCCGTGAATCACACGCACGCGCGGCTTGTTTGCTAGAACCGCGTCGTCGAGAAATTTGTCGAGACGATTCGTGGCTTCTTCCACGGTCATGCCGATGACGTTGATTTCGTCCGTTGAGGACGATGCGCCCGGCTGGGTTGTGATTGTTATGTGGCGGGGATTCGCAGTCGGCGACGAAGTTCTCGCCGCCGATTGCGGTCCTTCGACACCGATGATTTCATCGACCGCCACTTTCATTCGGAGCGGTCCGGCTTCGATTTCAACGGAGGAGCCATCCAGGCGGCGAAAAATCACCGGCTTGCTGAATCCGCGCACGCGAATCTTGGCGCCCGTTTGCAACAACTCCGCATTCACCGGCCCAAAGGAAGCGGAATGGACGCCGAGATCGGCTTGCGAATCTGCGAGCGTCTGCACCACAGAGGCATTCAGGTCTTCGCGCGCCTGGCTGCGAACGTCCTGCATCTTGCGTCGCGTGTTTTTTTCCAGTTGGGCGCGCAGCTCGCGCTCTTTCACTGCTTCCACGACGCGCGAGACATTTTCATCGAGGCGCTTCTGCATTTCCCCAAATTGAGATTCAAGTTCTTTGATGCGCTTCTGCTGGCGCTCGACCCATTCGGTACGCAGTTTCTTGCGTTCCTCTTCAAGCGCACGCCGTTCCACGGTCATTTGTTGTTGCATCCGGTCGAGTTCGTCGCGGCTGCGGTGCAAATAGGCAATCAGATCGGCGGCCTCGCGCGATTCTGGCGTGAGCAGGGCGCGGGCGCGCTCGATGATTTCTTTTGCCAGTCCTAACCGCTGCGCAATTGATATTCCGCTCGAACCGCCGGGCACTCCCACCATCAGGCGATAGGTCGGCCGCAGATTCACGTCGTCAAATTCCACGGCTGCATTCACCACGTAAGGAGTCGTCGAGGCGTAGGTTTTCAGGCGGTCGTGATGCGTCGTCGCCAGCACGATGCACTCTTTGGCGCGAAATTCATCGAGCAGGGCGACGGCGAGCGCTGCGCCTTCTTCCGGTGCGGTTCCGGTTCCCATTTCGTCGACCAGCACCAGCGATTGCGGAGTCGCCGCTTGCAACATTCCCTTCAAATTCAGCATGTGCGCGGAAAACGTGGACAAATCTGCTGCTATCGATTGCTCATCGCCGATGTCCACGAGCACACGGTCGAAAATCGGCAAAACTGCGCTTTGCGCCGCGACAGGAATTCCCGATTGCGCCGCCAGCGCCGCCATGCCAACGGTTTTCAGCGCCACCGTTTTGCCGCCAGTGTTCGGGCCACTAATGACCAACACCCGTTCGTCACCACCAAGCGCCACCGTCATCGGAACAACGCCGCGGTTTTCCTTGTGCAGCTTGTCTTCAAGAACCGGGTGGCGGGTGCCTTCCAGCCGCAATTCGTCGGTCTTAGAAAACTTAGGAGTCGCAGCATCAAAATCGCGTGCAAAGCGCGCCCGCGCGAAAACGCTATCCAACTCGGCAATCGTTTCTGCTGCCGCGCCAAGCGGCCCGCGAATCGCCTGCAGCTTGTCCGTAAGCTCGCGCAAGATGCGCACGATCTCCGCGGCTTCGTCTTCCGCCAGTTGCACGAGCTGGTTGTTGGCTTCGACCGTTTCAAACGGCTCGAGGAAAACGGTTTGCCCCGTAGCGCTGGCGCCGTGCACGACGCCTTGCAGGCTTCGCCGGTGCTCCGCGCGGACAGGAATCACGAAACGGTCGTTGCGCACCGTGACGTAGTCTTCTCCCGCTTCTGCATTGCGGGCGCGCAAAATCTGTTTCAGCGTTTTCTGAATGGATTCTCGTGTCTGCGTAATGCTCGTGCGAATGCGGCGCAAGGCTGCTGACGCATCGTCGCTAATCTCGCCGTTTGGCAGCAGACACCGGCGAATTGCCGCGTGAACATCTCGAAAATCGCCGAGCGAAGCCGCGCGGCCCGCAAGCAAGGGAAATTTCGCGGCTTCTTCGCGAAATTGCTGTCGCAGCCAAGCTGCGGTCTCCAGTAGGGAAGCGGCGTCAAGAAATTCACGCGGCTCCAGCACGGCGCCAGGACCCTCAATCCGTTCCAGCCAGCCCTGCGGATCGGTCAGCGCACCAAACCCCAGCTCGCCCCTAGCGCGTAGCCACTCGCGCGCTTCGCGAATCAGCGCAAATGCATTCTCCAGCACTGCGCGTTTTTGCGTGAATTCCAGCGCATCGACGGCTCGGCGCCCCGGCGCACACGTCGTCCGCAGCCGCAGCAACTCCAGCAGCTTGTCGAACTCCAGGACCTCTTGCGCCGGCCGTGCCATCCTATTTCTGTTTAAGTTTGCTCGAGAGATGATTGGCCGCGTCTCCGGGAGTGGCCGCGACATACACGAGGCGCCCATTCGCTTCGCCCCAAGACCCAGGATGACCTAGCTCGACCTGCCGCACGCGCTCGAGAATCGGTTCCCAGAATTCGCCCAGCACAGCGAAAGGCCTCCCGCTCATCACCGATTTGTTGAGCATCTCCCAGACCACAGCAAGCTCCACAAGCGTTCCCGTTCCGCCTTTGCAAGCCACAAAACCGTGCGCCAGGCGGATTAGTTCGAACAGCCGCTCTTCCCATGTTTGCTTGCGCACTTCGACGTCGACCCAGCGATTGAGCTTCGCCGTTTTGAAAAATTCTGCAGTCACACCGTACGTTTTCCCGCCGGCCTCCTTCGCGCCACGCGAAACCCCTTCCATCACTCCGGCATAGCCGCCGCTGCAAACGGCGAAACCATGCCTTGCCAGCGCGCGGCCAAGCACTCGCGCTTCTTCATAATCGATGTCGCCTTCGCGCGGCCGCGAACTTCCAAAGACAGTGACGATGAGTTCCGTTCCCATTTGGAGTTCCAGTGATTCAATGCGGGTATTTGGATGGCGTACCCCGCTTCTGGGGTGCTGGCTTCGCCGGCGCAGCGTTGAACTCTTCCAGCATGGCCACGCATAATCCCGTCAGCGCATCCGAGGCTTCGTGATTTTTTCCGCCTTGATTGTTACTTAGGAAAGAGAAAATCAGCCGCCGGCCGCCGGGTGTCTCGGCAAATCCCGAAAGAGTGCGCACGTGCTCGACGGAACCCGTCTTCGCGTGAATGCGTCCCGCAGCCGGCGTATTCTTCATGCGATCCTCGAGCGTGCCGTCCACTCCTGCAACTGGGAGCGAGTCATAGTATGTTTCGAACCACGGCTGCTTCTGGGCAAAAACGAGCAATGCCACAATCGCGCGCGGTGTCACCAAGTCGTGCCGTGATAGTCCTGAGGCGTCCGCTTGAATCACGTCATCAGGAGCGATACCCGCAGACGCGTAGAAATCCTGCGGCACTTTCATCAAGTCTTCCGGCGTAGCCCAAACGCCGCTTTGGCGCGCTACGGTTCGCAGCAGCATCTCCGTATGCAAATTCTGGCTGATTTTGTTAACGAGCTTAATCGCGTCGCGTAAAGGCACGGAGACATGTTCTGCCAAGACAGTCGGATCTTCTGAGCTTTTTGACGCTGCGTGATTCGCCCACGCAACGCCGCCGACCCGGATGCCGCGCTCGTCCAGCAGGCGCTTCAACAACGCGGCTGCGTGCTGCGCTGGTTCCTGGATCGCAAGCACTAATTTCCTGGGAGCACTCTTGGCGGGCATGCTGCCCTTCACGACTACCAGATTCGCTCCCGGCTCGCGTGTCAAGGTCAGGTCCGATTTTGCTTCCGGCGAGGAAGTAGTCACGTCGTTTTCTACGAGGAAGTCTGGCGTCGCAGGACTCGTGGCGGCTTGGACAGCGCTGCCAGGCTGTTCGCCCGGCGTGAGCGTCAACGTCACGGTGTTGTCGTCCACTACGATGGACGAGATCGCCGCGCCATATTCCCAAACCATATCGTCGATTTCCCAACCAGTCGGGTAGCGCTCACGCGGGAAGTAGCTGTCATCGCCGATGATATCGCCCGAAATTTCTTTCACGCCTTTTGCGGCTAGGCCATTTGCCAGCTCGGCGAGCACTTTTTCGGGAGCGCCGTCAAATTCCTCCTTCAAGTTGTATGGAAATTTCCGGTTTGAAAGATTCGGATCGCCGCGTCCCACAAGTACGACATTTCCTGACAGCACGCCATTGGAAATGGCGCCGCTCGTTTCCAGCGTGGTATGAAAGCGAAATTCGGGGCCAAGCTTCTCGAGGGCCAGCGCGGTAGCGAAGAGTTTCATGTTGGAAGCAGGCAGGAAATAGCGGTCAGCGTTTTGCTGGAACAAGGTCTCGCCAGTGTTCGCGTCCGCGATCAGTACGCCCCACTCGCCCTTGCCAGTGGGCCCTGTTCCTAGAAGCGACTCTGCCCGCGCGCTAAATTTCGCGGCTTGCTTTTTCGAGAGAGGGCTCTGTCGCTGCAGTCCGCAGCAACTCTGGTTACTCGTTGTTTTCCGGGGAGCCGCGGCTTGTTGTGCTTGCAAAACGCACGTACACAGCACTGCCGCAAATATCGCCGCTCCGTATCTTTGGATTATTCTTTTCACGTTCGATTCTTGTCCTGAGTCCGGACCGCAAAATTATAGTCGAAGGCAACCGATTCCGTCTGCGCCGCGTCCCACCTAAGAGGAAAAGCCCGCCCTCAGCCCTGTTCTTCTCTAAGGTTGCACCAATTCCCGTGGCACTTTATGATTGCGGTAGGCCACAAAAACTACGTCGAGGTGAAATTGTGTTGAAGCGAATAATCTCTGTCCTCGCAGCGCTGGCTCTGGTTGCTCTACCAGCTTCCGCAGACAAGAAAAAGGTGACCGACCGTTTGGAAGAATGCGGTTCGGTTGTCAAAGAAATCATGGACATTCCGGATGACATTCCGCAGGACCTGATCGACAAAGCGGAATGCATCATCGTCTATCCCTCAGTGCTCAAAGCCGCCTTCATCTTCGGCGGCAGCTATGGCAGAGGCGCGATGGTCTGCCGAACCGGCGAGCACTTCACCGGCCCCTGGAGCGCGCCGACCATGATGGCTCTTGAAGGCGGCAGCTTTGGTTTGCAACTCGGCGGGCAGGCAACGGACTTCGTTCTGCTCGTCATGAATCCGCGCGGCGCGAGGGCCATTTTGCATAGTAAGGTGAAGCTTGGCGCCGATGCTTCCGCAGCCGCGGGGCCGAAGGGACGCACGGCGGAAGGGGCGACCGACGCCACCTTGCGGGCTGAAGTCCTGAGCTACTCCCGCAACCGCGGGTTGTTCGCAGGCCTGTCGCTGGAAGGTTCAACGGCGCGCCCCGACAACGACGGCAATGAAAAGCTGTACGGCAAGAAATTGGAAGCGGAATCCGTCGTCTTCAAAGGCTCCGTGGCGGTTCCACCATCCGGGCAAAAACTGGTCGCTTACCTGAACAAGAAATCGCCGAAGAACTTGTCAGATCCCGCCTCTCTAAAAGAGTAGCAAGCAAGACCAACGCAAATCACAGAGCACCCCGGCTTGATCCGGGGTGTTCTTCTTTTTAGTCCCACCTGTTACCCCGGATCGGACGGACTCGTAAATAGACCTAGAGGGGCATTGACAGTCAGTCATAAATGACCTATAGTCATATATGAGGATAGGTCACTATGCGCAGAGAAGCTTCTCCTCCCCTGGCAAGAGCAATCAAGAACCTCCCAATCCCCTCGGCTCGCCGCCAGCGTCGCAGCGCCGAGATTCGTGAACGGCTCTTTCGCTCTGCCCTGGCCCTTTTCGGGACAAAAGGCTTCGCCGAAACCACAGTGGAGGACATCACCGAAGCCGCCGATGTCGGCAAAGGCACGTTTTTCAACTACTTCCCCAGCAAAGATCACATCCTCCTGGCATTCGGCGAAATGCAGCTTGGAAAGCTGGAGGATGCCATCGAGACCGCTCGTAAGACGAACGAACCGATGCCGCAATTTCTCCGCTGGCTCGGGGTCCGCATGACCCAGGAACCGACCCGCAACCCAGCGCTCATGCGGGCGCTGCTCCAGGCCTATCTCTCCACGACTCCGGTGCGACAGGCTATGCTTGATTTGCAAAAGCGGATGCTGGCGTTGCACTCCGAAATGATCCGGATTGGTCAGGAGCGCGGTGAGATTCGGAATGACCTGCCCGCCGAAGAAATCGCCTATGTTTTTCGGCAAACGATTTTCGGAACAGTTCTGGTTTGGTCGTTGTACGGGGACGACAGCCTGCACTCACGGATCGAAGCTGCCTTCAACTTGCTGTGGACGGGCCTAGCACCGCGCTCCCTGGCAGCGGCCCCCGCAGCAGCCCACTCTTCGCTCCCAGGAGCTTAGTTTCATGAAACGGAAAACTCTCTTCATACTTGTCGCTGCCGCGGTCGTACTGGCGGCTACTGTGGTTTACGCAAATTGGTTCCACCGCGACGCAGCGCTACAAGGTTCGGGCACTGTGGAAGCGCGCAACATTCGCGTCGGCTCGAAAATTGGCGGGCGTATCGACAAAGTTCTTGTTCGGGAAGGCGATACGGTTCAACCCGGACAGATTTTAATCACCTTCGATGACAAGGAACTCCAGGCCTCCCTCGAGCAATCGCGCGCCAACGCCGAAAAGGCCCAACGAGGTTATCGCCCCGAAGAAATTGCCGAGGCCAGAGCCGCCGCCGCGCAGGCCAAAGCGGATTACGAGCTCAAGAAAAACGGCTACCGCAAAGAAGACATTGACGCCGCACAGGACGACTTAGAACGCGCGAAAGCCGACGAAGTTCGCACCGGGCTGGACTTCTCCCGCTACGACGCACTTGCCAAGAAGGATCTTGTCTCCAAGCAGCAGCGCGACACCGCGGAAGCCAATTGGAAAATGGCGCTGGCGCAAAAAGAAATGGCGCAGCACAAACTGGATGAGTTGCAGCGCGGATACCGGCCAGAGGAAATTGCCTCGGCCGGGGCGCGCTATCAGCAAACGCAGGCGACACTTGAAAAGCTCCAGCGCGGCAATCGCCGCGAAGACGTCGATCTAGCCAAAGCGGGCTACGCCTACGACCTGGCGCGTTTTCGCGAGCGTCAGGTCACCGCTCCTTCTGCCGCCATTGTCGAAGTTCTGGACGTTCGCCCTGGCGACCTCATCGCCCCCAATACTCCGGTCGCCACCCTTCTTGAGAGGGATCAAATTTACGTCCGCATCTACATCCCGGAAACCGAATTTGGCCGTATCAAGCTGGGCCAAAAGGCCGAGGTTCGCGTCGACTCTTTCCCGAAGGAAATCTTTGACGGCGAAGTCGAGCAGATCAACCAGCAGGCGGAATTTCTCCCCCGCAACGTGCAGACGCGTGAAGAGCGCGTCCATCAGGTTTTTGGCGTGAAGATTCGCATCAACGATCCTTCGGGCCACGTCCTTGCCGGCATGGCCGCCGACGTGAAACTCAAGTCTGCGAGTTGAATCTATGGCGACCCCGTTACAAATTCCGTCAGAACCGGCCATCTCCGCCGAGCATCTTGTGCGACGCTTCGGAAACTTCACAGCTGTTAACGACATAAGCTTCCGCGTAGGTAAAGGCGAAATCTTCGGTTTTCTAGGTCCCAACGGCAGCGGAAAAACGACGGTCATCAAGATGCTCACGGGGCTATTGCCTCTAAGCGGCGGCGATGCTCGCATCGAAGGCATTGATGTGCGCAAGGATTCCGAAGGCGTGCGCGAGCGCATCGGCTACATGTCGCAGAATTTCAGCCTCTACTACGATTTAACGGTCGCGGAGAATTTGCAGTTCTATGGCCGGATCTACAGCCTTGAGCCGGCGCGCTTGAAACGCCGTATCGATGAAATTGTCCAATTGAACGGGCTCACCCCCTATTTAAATCGTCTGTCCTCGCAGCTTTCTGGCGGCTGGAAGCAGCGTCTCGCGCTCGGTTGTGCCATGTTGCACGAGCCGAAGTTGCTTTTTCTTGATGAGCCGACTGCCGGCATTGATCCCGTTGCGCGCCGCCAGTTATGGGATTTGCTCTTCGAGCTTTCCGGCCACGGCATCACATTTTTCGTTACCACGCACTACATGGACGAGGCCGAGCGCTGCAGCCATGTCGCGTACATTTACTTCGGCAAGCTCATTGCCGATGGAACGCCGAACTCGCTTCGCGAGCTCCCTGACGTTCAGCCTCACGGCACACTCCGCGTCGAAATCACCACTCCTGAAGTCACGCGCGCCCTGAGCTTCGCCCGCCAGATTCCCGGCATCCGCAGCGCCACCATCTTCGGGCAATCGATCCACGCCCTCATCGACGATCACTTCAATCTCGACGACCTTCGCGAGCAGCTTCTACAGAAGGGCATTGCAGTCGCTGAAATTCGTCCGCTTGCTCCAAGCCTCGAAGATGTCTTCGTCGAGCTTACCTACAAGCACCAATCTCTCCTGGAGGCCGCCAATGACTAACATCTTTCGCGGATTTGGCGCCGTCTTTTACAAAGAGGCCCTTCACGTGCGGCGCGACGCGGGCACGCTATTTTTCTCTCTCACCATGCCGCTGCTGCAAATGTTTCTGCTTGGATTCGCTATCGACACGAACATTCGACAGATCAACACTGTGGTTTACAACGCCGATGGCCGCCGCGAGAGCCGCGAACTGCTTGACCGCCTGACAAATTCCGACACGTTTCACATTATTCGCTACGTCGAAAACGATCACGACTTAAACGACATGATCATTGGCGGCAAAGCGCGCGTCGGTGTGAAGATTCCCGTCGACTATTCCGACCGCCTCCTCCATAACATGAGCGCGCAAGTTCTGGTGCTCATCGACGGCTCGGATTCCTCTGTGGCCGGTCAGGCCATCAACGTCACCACAGCCATCGGGCTCGATGAGTCCCTGCGCCGTGTGGTTCAGGACCGCGCCTCGTTCGCCGTGGACATGCGCCCCAAACTTCTTTTCAATCCGGATTCGCGCTCGCCGAATTTCTTTCTTCCCGGCCTGACCGCCATCATGCTGCTCAACGTCACAACATTTTTGACCGCGTTCTCCATCGTGCGCGAAAAGGAGCGCGGCACGCTTGAGCAGCTTTTCGTCACGCCCGTACGCCCCTTCGGCCTTCTGCTTGGCAAACTCCTTCCCTATCTCGGCATCGGATTTTTCGAGCTATGCCTGATTTTGCTCTTCATGCGTTTCGTTTTTCTCGTGCCGATTCACGGGAATGTCTTGCTGCTCGGATTGCTCTCTCTCCCCTATTTGTTTGCCGCCCTCTCACTGGGAATTTTGATTTCGAGCAAGGCTAATTCGCAGGCTGAGGCCATGCAGCTTGCCTTTCTGCCCATTCTTCCGAGCGTGTTCTTCTCCGGTTATATCTTTCCGCGGGAAACTATCCCCGCGATTCTCTATCCCCTCAGCTACTTCATCCCCGCAACGTATTTCATCAACATTACGCGCGGCATCATCCTGCGCGGGGCAACCATCACGCATCTCTGGAAGGACGGCCTTGCGCTGTGCTTGATTGGCGCATTTCTATTGATCATTGCCGCCCGCCGGTTCCACGACAAAGTCATCATGGCCTGAAACTGGCGGCTGGAGGAACGCTCCATCGTCATTTCGAGCGAAGCGAGAAATCCCTCTTCGTTCTTTGCGATTCAATCCGCCGCGGCGTATTCTGCTACATCACACTGAAGGAATTGTGAGCTTCCGTGCCTTGTCCGATTTGTGAAAAGCGAAAAGCGGAGCGTTTCTGCCCGGCCAAAGCGGAAAAAATCTGCGCGGTCTGCTGCGGCACCGAACGAGAAGTCACCATCGATTGCCCTGCCGACTGTACCTATCTGATTGCCGCCCACCGTTACGAAAGCGACCATCCGCGCAGCATTCCTGCGGATACGCCGTTGCTTGACGAAACCATTCCACAGGACATTGTCTATACGCACCAACAGCTTATGGCCGCGCTGGCTTTTTCGATTGCGAAGTTTTGCGCCGCGCAACCCACGGCAGCGGACCCTGAAGTGCTTGCCGCTCTTCAAGCCCTCGCTCAGACCTACAAAACGCTTTCCTCCGGCATCATCTACGAGAAACCACCCGACGCGCCGCTCCCGCGCGAGCTCTATGCCGCTCTGGCCGCATTCCTGCGCGAAATCAAGAAGCAGCAGGCGGAACGGGGCGCCTCGGCATCTTTCAAGGAATCAGAAGTCTTTTATCTGCTGGTTTTTCTCTACCGGATGGGTTTGCTGCGCACCAACGGCCGCCCGCGCTCGCGCCGCTTCATCGAGTTTCTTCGCGGCCAGTTCCCGCAAGCTCCGGAACTCAAGCGCGAAGAATCCCGCATCATCGTCCCGTAGCTCGCTGCACGCTACGTGTATCCTCTGAGATCTGTTTGCTGCGCCACGGCCGCGGCGTCCCAGCCTAACGACATTTGGGCGCAGGGCGTTGTGTGCTTTTTCTCGATCCAAGGCCGTGAGCCAAAGCCGCACGCCTGGCGAATCCGCGCCACGCGTTCCGCCACTTTGCGCCGGTATTCCTCCGGGGCGTAGCCATCCTTGCTAAACCACTTCTCATACTGTTGGACCAGTTTCGGGAATTTTTCCCGCAAGAAAGGAAAGAATTGTTTCGCCGACGACGGCATGAGAAACAACACTCCAGAGTAAAACCACTGCGCGCCGGCCTCTTTCGCGGCCTCAGCCACTGCCTCCAAATCTCCCTCGCGGTCCGTAATTCCAGGTATCAGAGGCGAAGCCATGACGCCCACCGGCAGCCCCGCTTCTCGCAACTGCTTTACTGCAGCCAAGCGTAAATCTGGCCGTGGAGCGCGCGGCTCCAGCATCCGCGCCAAGCGCGTTCTCAGGGTGGTAATGGTGAGATCGATCCCGAGATTGCCTCGTTCTGCGATGCGTTGCAGCAGGTCAATGTCGCGCACTATCTGGTCCGACTTGGTGATGATCGAGACGCTCAGCCCTTCTCTCTTCGCCAATTCCTCCAGACACGCTCGGGTCACGCCGTATTCGCGTTCTGCAGGCTGATAGGGGTCGGTTGCCGTGCCAATCGCGATATGCTCGGGTCGCGTCCCGCCCGAGGCCCCTGACGCGTACGAGTACTTATGCGCCACATCCCACGCCAGCAATGGCCCCGCATCCTTCTTCACGTAAATCTTCTTCTCGAATTCGCCGCCGTCCAGCTCCATATATTCATGCGTGTAGCGCGCGTAGCAGTATTTGCAAGCAAACTCGCATCCCCGGTAAGGATTAATGGTCCAATCAAAAGGCACGCGCTCGGAGTCGCAACTGTTCAGGATGGATTTCACCGGCAGCAGAAAATATTCTGGGCGCTCCATCGATCTTCTCCGCGTTTCTGCCGGTGGCGAAGAAGCTGCGAGGCGGGCTATGCCTACCAGCCGCGCTTGCGCGCGTTCGCTGGAGTCCACGGCGCCATTTCGGACCGAACCTGCCGCGCGGTTCAGGACTCCGCCGGAGATTCGCGACGATGGGGGGCAATCCGTCGTCTTGGGATCGGAAATGTCGCCGCGTTGGCCCGCAACCGGGGCAAGGTTGTCGGCCTGTTGCTTAGGGCTTAGGTCGTTCGGGCACTCGGGAAAGAGTCCCGCTGAGGTTGGTGAAACGCGGTGGCGCCGGATTCGAAAATCCTGCGCCGCGATGGAGTGAACTGGAGACATAGCCCGCCTCAAAGCCCAAGCAGTATTTCGCTTTTCATTCGCCATGTCAAGCAAAAATTCGCTTTTTATTCGCTTAGGCGGATAGCCCCATACCTTAGACCAGGCAAGTCTCTACTGATCGAGCTACATTCCTCGCGAACTCTTCTGCCAATTGCCTCTCCAGGCCGGCGAGGTTATCCTCTTACTCCCGGAGGGATTCGGTGCGCGTGTCGTCGCAAACCAAGCTTCTTCTATTTGCATTAGTGGCTAGCATGTCGCTGCCTGCCTCAGCGCTCAGCCAGACAAAGCCGGCGGCTACTTCGCCTGCTCAGAAGAATCCACCGATGGGCCCGCCGACGCCCCAATCGAAGCACTACCCCATTCTTCTTCTTGGTTTCGGCAACAATCCCAACTGGAGCGTACGCATCGGCTTGAAAGGCCCCGAGCGCTTCGACCGTGCAGGATACCCACCGATCCCTCTTGAGCCTGCTGACGTTGTCCACGAAGCGGCAGCCGATTCCTGGACCTATCATGCCAAGGACACTCAGACCAGCGCCGTCGTTGCTGTCCACCTTACCCGTGCGGCCTGCACCGACGCCACTAACGACACACTGACCACCACGCCGCCGGTTGGCGGGCGGTACTCCTTTCAGGTTTCCATTGATCACGCACAAATTGGCTCGCTCAAAGGCTGCGCCCGCATCGCCACGGAGCTTTTCCCCAAAATTAACAACCAGCCTGACCAGCAAGACGACGCCACCAAGAAGAAGCCACCTGTTCCCGTCTCCACCGTCACTAAGTTCCAGTCCCCCGTAGCCGCTGCCTATCTCAACGCTACTCAACAGCTCGTTTTCAAGCGCGGTTCCGTGATTCGAACCATTGCAGGAAAGCCGGGCTACGATTTGTCTCCATCACACGACGGCAAAAAGCTGCTCTTTGTCCGTGATGAAGGGTCGGCTACCGTTCGCGCCATTAATCTGTATGATTTCGATTCGAACAGCGTTAAAGAACTGGTTCGCGGGAACGTTCGCAATCCCATTTGGTCTCCGGACGACATAAGGGTCGCTTATCTCAATCAGCAGGGCGGCAAATGGCAGCTGTGGACTTTTCCTACCAACGATCCATCCAAGGCGATAGTTCTCAGTGCCGATGGACACGAATCGATCCAAGGTTGGACCGACCCCCACACACTTCTCTCAACCACTCCGAATCAAACGGACCTGGCCTGGATTGGCGACGACGGCAGGGTCAGTCAAACGCTCTCGATCAAGGACCTATGCGGCCTCGACTTCATTCCTGGAATCAGGCTGACGGCCCGACTCAATCCCACCAACCCAGACCTTGCTCTCGTGTCGGCCACTTTCGTGCATCCACCCGCGGGGACTCCCACGGGCGTAAACGGCGGCCAGTCGGGCGCCCTATTTCTCTATGAGTTTCGCGCTAAGCGCCGCGTTCCAGTGCCTTTGCCAAACCTGTCCGCCACGGAGGCGGAATGGTCGCGCGACGGTCTCCAGATTTTCTTCACCGCTTCTGACGCGGCCCACCGCAACACTACCTACCGCATCTTCTGGGATGGCGTCGGCCTCCAGAAATACGTCGCCGGCACCAGCTTGGTCGTCGGCTTGTAATCGATGGCTGCCAAACTAGCGTAGGGACAGCCTTCTGAGGCGGTCCGTTCCTTCTTCTTTAAAATGTGTTTCAAAGAGAGAAGAGAGACCACCTGTCCGACCGGGCAGGATTGCCCCATAAGCCTCAGGGGCTTGATTGCTCCAACTCGAGGGACGGCTCGCCCCTATACTATGGGATATGGGTACTAGTCCCACAGTCGTTCCCCGCCAAGTGGGGATTCTTGTCCTCGACAACGATCCGCATGGTGGCGGCGCGGTCAAACAGGTCCTCGATTCCGAAGGCTGGCGCGTCCGGCTGGTTCCGGACTCGAAGATGCTAATGTCCGAACTGAAGAGCGCCGACTGGTCCTTGGTGGTTGCAAATGCCGCAGTGATCGGAGTAGACAGCCCCGCTTTTCTTATCCTTCGCGAGATCGCAACCGTCCCCCTAGAAGATGGTGGCCGCATTCGGGCGCTCTTTCTCATCCCGGAAGCTGCTGGAAACCAGTACATTGGCCCGATCGAAGCAGCCCGCCTGCCCTACGTGCTCCGGCCTTACCACTTGCACGATTTTCTTGAAAAGATCAGCGATCTCCTCGTCGAAATAAAGGCCATCGAAGCACCGATCCGTCAGGTGCGGCGTGAATTTGGCGCGCTTCGCAAAAAGAAAAAGCAAGCCGGCCGTATGAATTCCATGTTTGCCTCGCGCGATACGTTCTCCTACACGGAAGAAGAAATTGCCGAGTACGAGCGCGAGGAAGCCGAGCTCTCCAAGTCCAAGCGCAACAAGCCCCGCATCAACCTCGGCGATCCTCACCGCTGAGCCCTTATTTCTCCCTGCGTTTAGGAAATCTGCGTGACTCAATCCGCGAAAGTGTCTCTGCGCCTTTGGCTTCCAGGTGCGGGGGCGCAGCACTGCTGCGCCCTCGCTGGCTCGCCCTGGCACAGGGTGCTTGGCTTCCTTAGTTGTAGAAACCGAATCTCCCCTCTGCCACAAGACACCTCCGCAAGAAATCCTGCCTCTCCCGTTCTAACCCTGAGCCGTCACAGGCGCGGTTCACCGCGAAGTGGTCAAAGTTCACGCATAGGAGATTTCTATGGAACGTTCGATTTTCGCCGCCCTCATCGGCGGATTCCTGGGAATGATCACACTTGGAGGTTTGGCTTTCGTGCATCCCGATCCAGAAAACACCGCAAGTTCTCAACCTGCTGCGAACACAGCAAATCCTCAGCCTACGGCAACCCCTGCCTCGCCCCCCGACCCGGGGCCGCGGCCAGAGGGGGAATGGCGGCTGCTCGATCCCGTTTCTTACGAAAACATCTCCGTGTTTCCGGTCGTCGCTTCATACGGCCAGGACACTAGCGCGTTTCTGACACTTGAAGAGGGCCTCGCCACCGGAGAGGTGCAGGTTCGCGAACGCGGCTCCGAAGAAATGGTTCGCGGACGCGACGGCCGTCCGATTTACGTTCCACAACCGACCGGAGCTTCCGTGAACCAGCTAGTTTTGGTCAATCGCAGCAAGCGCCCGCTTCTGTTGCTCGCCGGCGAACTCGTTAGCGGCGGCAAGCAGGACCGCATCATCGGCAAAGACCGCATCGTGCCCGTCGGCGCGCCTCCGCTTCCGCTCGATGTGTTCTGCGTCGAGCACGGGCGCTGGACCGGCAGTTCGCAATTTGCCGCCGCGCAAACCATCGTTCATCCCAGCGTGCGCGAAAAAGCTGCGGTGGATCAGGCGCAAACCAGAGTATGGGACGCAGTTCGCAGCGGCTCGACCGCGGCAAAACCGGCCGCAGCTCCTCCGGCCAGGATTACCACAACCGAACTCCAAAGCGCTATCGCGGGCAACGCGCACACGGAAGCCTACGAAAAGATTTATCAGTCGAGCGCCGTTGGCGTTTCCATCGATGATTTTGTCAACGAAGTGCAGCGCCGCTTTGCTAGTGCCACCTCCGGACTGAAAGGTGAGCGTGTCGTTGGCGTCGTTGTCGCTTACGGCGGCGAAGTCGCTTGGAGCGACATCTTCGCCTCCGGCGACCTCTTCGATCACTATTGGCACAAACTCCTGCGCAGCTATTCCGTGGAAGCCCTCGCGCGTCCCACCCTGCGCTCCGTAGCTTCGCGAGAAAACGCCAGCGAGTTTTTGCGCCGCTTAAATGGCCGCGAGACTTTGGAAACTGAACCTGGTGTATATCGCTGGAGCGAGATCACCGAAGGCCGTCTCGCTGAAATTGAGCTCGAATCTCTTCAGCCGAAGCCAATCAGACTGCATCGGTTGATGCTGCACCGTACGAGCTAGCGCATTGTTGAAAGGGGTTTTTGTTTGTCATCCCGAGCGAAGCGAGGGATCTGCTTTTGGCGAAGACCTGGGAAAAGCAGATTCCTCGTCTCCTGCTTGCCGCGGGGCAAGCTTCTTCCTCGGAAGACACGGCCTCAGAGTTTTTGAACACCACCTTTAGACGCTCATTCACAATTTGCGGGACACAATACTTCGTACCCCCTTCAGGGCGCAGCAGTGCTGCGCTTACAAAGAAATGCCAAATTTGCGGACCACGCTTGTGTCGCTGGTCTTCGCCAACATTTCTGTCGCCGTGCCGTTCCACGAAGGATGCTGCAGGTTCGGCGCGATTTCAGCCAGCGGCGCAAGCACAAATTTGCGCTGCAGCATGCGCGGATGTGGCACTTGCAGGTCCGGCGTATCGATGGTCTCGTCGCCATAGAGAAGAATGTCCAAATCGATCAGGCGCGGGCCTTTTGCGACTAGCTTTTTGCTTCCCATGCGAGATTCGATGCCGCGCAGCGCCTGCAACAAATCCAATGCCGGAACTTCCGTTTCGCCTTGCACGACACAGTTCAGGAACCAGGGCTGCTCGCGCAAATCGACAGGCTCGGTCTCGTACAATGACGACGCTTGCGAGACACGCACGTGCACATCGGTAAGTGCATCAATCGCGGCGCGCAGATTCTTCTCCCGGTCACCGATGTTTGATCCAAGCGAAAGGTAAATGGTCTTCGCGGACATGCGAAATCATCGGCGACGTCCGGCGACGTCATTTCAACGCGTCGGAGCCGTCCTTTGCGCACTGCGCGTCCTGCGCGCTAGTGGCTCCCGAAACGCCGATGGCGCCCACAATTTTTCCGTCCATGATGAGCGGAATACCACCTTCCAAAGGAGTGGCGCCTTGGAGGCGCAGAATCCGCAGCCCATCTCCACCAGCCGCCACGGCATCCTGGAACGCCTTGGTCGGCCGCTTGAACAACGCCGCGGAGCGCGCTTTCTCGATGGCAACGTTGGCGCTGCCGAGCTGCGTGTTGTCCATCTTCTCGTAGTAAACGAGGTTGCCGGCAGGATCGACAATCGCAACCGCCATGTTCCAATGATTCTTCTCCGCTTCAGCCAGCGCTGGTGCAGCCGCCTTTTTGGCGTTTTCAAGGCTGATCGGCACACCATAAGGATTAGGCATCTGCGCCAATGTGATTCCGAGGAAGCCCGAAGCCAACAAGACGGCGACGGCAAATCTCACGGCAGTTTTCTTCAACATGCGTATTCCTCCTCCGATTTGGACTTACGAAAAATTTGCATCAGACCTTCTCCGCCTAATTGCTTCCCGCCGCGCAGACAAAATTTGCCGCATCGTTGGGATCGCCGGTGCCTTTGTACTTCGCCGATTGCGGATAGGGGCATAGTGGCCTCGTGAACTTCACACCTTTCGCCGGATTGTCGTCCACATATTTTGTCGCCACGATCGACGAAGGCGCGACACCCTTCTCCACCCATTGTTCGAGGGCCAGTTCGATATTGTGTTGAGGGTCCTTCGCTCCCGCGCCGTCCTGCCCGAAAGAATTTACTCCAGGGCCGCCACCGCAATGCTGCAATCCGGGCACCACGTAGAGTCGGGTGAAGGCGCTGACTTCTGCCTCGCCCATCTTAGCTGCCACGTCGTTGTAATAGTTGATTGTGTTGAGGGCCGAAATCGCAGCATCGTTCCAGCCGTGATACAGAATCAACTTGCCGCCACGCGTCTTGAAGGCTGACAGGTCGGGCTCGATAGCATTCAAGGTCTTTGTGTTCTTTTCTTCCGCGGCCTTCAGCCCTTGCTCCACGGTAATTTCGCGGTAGTTCCAGTCCGCCTTTTCGTAAACAAAGTTGGAAAAATATCCGTTGGCAAATGCGAAGAGCAGGCTCTTTCCCGGCGCCAGTCCAGTGATCCAAAGCTCCCAACCGCCTGGCCCTTCCTCCGCTCCGGGCAAGTATCCCGGAAAAATCAAAGTGCCTTTCGTATCGCGTGGCCCTTTGTATAGCTTTTTCAGAGTTGCGATTTGCGGCGCGGTCAGGCATTCGCTTGAGTCGCCCGCCTTGCAGATAAGTGAGGCAGGGTTGAACTTGCATTGCCTGGGATCGTTCAAAACGCCGTCAGCTACGCCATCTTGCGCGTCGCACGCGGCATTCACCGCGCGCGCAATCGCCGGCAGCTTGCTTGCAGGGATATAGCTAGCAGGATCAAGTGTGGTCGCCTGGGCATCCGCCAGCGCTTTAGTTAACAGGTGCGTCCAGAAATTGGCGGGTGCGCCGGCCAGGATGCCATCGTAGTCCGCGGGATACCGCTGTGCTTCCATCAGCGCTTGGCGTCCGCCATTCGAGCAATTCGAAAAAAAGGAATGTTCCTGATTCTTGCCGTAAAACGCATTGACGATTGCCTTGGAAATCTGCGTCATCTCGTGGATTGCGCGGTAGCCAAAGTCGATTACTTTCTCCGGATGACCCAGCGCCCAGCTGCCGTCGGTTCCTCCGGCGGAATGCCCGGTATTGGTTGCGGCGGAGGCATACTTTTTTTGAACCGCCAATGCCAACCGGCGATAGTCAATTTCTCCTGCGAATCCTCCATTGCCCTGGCCCTGGAAATTGCCGTTCCAGCCTTCTGTGGGGAGCCACACTTCGATTTGGATATCCGAATCCGGGCTCGGTGTCGCTTGCACCACGACCCTGCAGAATGCGCCAAGCGTCTTGTAAAGCTCCGGACTCCCAATCAGCCACGGCGTCCCTGTCGATGGCGGCGTAAACGTTCCCGCTTCCATAATTTGTGACGAGAGGACTTTCGCTTTGGACAATTCGAGATGCGCGAGTGCTTCGCAGGCTTGCGCGGAGGAGCGCGTGCCTTGCGCGGAAGCGCTGCATACGGCAAAAAAGGCAGCCGCTCCGGAGACGAAGATTTTTCTCATGCCAAACTCCTGCGGCTGGCTAAAGGCTGGGACTCGCCAGGCGGGACGCAACTTAGAACATAAGGCCGTCTCCCGCAATCGTTTTTCGCGAGAAAGCAGACGGACTGAGTATCTGAGGTAATCGGAAGCTATTTGGGATCTGCCGAAAATGCCAGCAACACGTTTCCCGCCATGCCGCCCCAGAATCCGTAGCCGGATTCGGTGAAAAGCATGTTGTCGACAATCGCCGGGCCTGGGCCGTCAATGGATCCGCCGTTCGCCTTGACACCGTTGACCGTTTGAAATTCGCGAATGGAGTCGAAGTCCCAGAGGACGTGGCCATTTTCGGTGGAATAAGCGCGAAGATGACCGTCATTGGAGCCAGAGAACACGGCGCCGGGTATCACACTGATAGCCGCGGACTGAGCCGGGCTGCAGCGCAAGCGGCCGCCGCAGGACGAAGGCGGACTGTACCAAACCTGTTTGCCGTCCGCGAGCCGCAAGGCGAAAATGCCGCCGCCTTTTGCGGGATCGAAAACCAGTTTCGATTTGCCCAGTTCAAACTTGGCGTCTGATTCCAAGCTCATGCCGATATCCGACACCGCGGCATATACGTTGACATCGTCAGCGGCAGGGCCCCATTCGACTCCTCCGAGGACGCCACCTTGCCCCACGCGAACCTCCCAGAGCACGCGACCTTCCTGGTCGGGATCGAGTCCGCGCACGATACCCGACTTCTGCCCCACGATCAGGACCCGGTGCCCATCGGCAACCGAAGCAAGGATGGGGGAAGAGCCGAAATCGAAATCAGGACCATTGGAACTGGGGCACGTCGATTTGTCGGCGAGCATGCACCCCAGGTTCCAGGCATCCGCCGAGATAAATTGACGTTTCCATTTCAATTTTCCGGAATCAAGATCAAGCGCGAGGATGGCATCGGAGGTGTCTGTTGGTGGATCGGAGTAATTGTCGCCCGTGCCGACATAGATGGTCTTGTGCTCCGGATCAAGCGTGGGGGACGACCAGATGCCAACGCCGGAAGGTCCCCACATCTGGGTGCCAGCCGCGTTCTTCTGCGTCGGATGAGGCAACTCGGGAATGGTATAGGTTTGCCAGAGGTGGCTTCCGTTTGCAGCGTCCAGGGCTATCACACTGCCTCGAAATTTGCAGCAAACGTCTGCAGCGTTCCCCACGGTCTCTTCGAGCGATGCAACGGGGACATACAGCCGCCCGTTGTAAAACTGGGGCGCACCCGTGATGCGTGCCAGCGGATGCGTCTCGACGGGCGTTTTCCATATCAATTCGCCGGTGGAAGTATCGACCGCATAAACATTCCCGTGCAAATCGCCGAAGAAAGCGGCGTACCGAGGAGGCTCGGAAGGTTCGATCTGGGCGACGGTGATGGCCGAGCGTACACCGCCACTCGCCTGAAAATTCCAGTTCGTGCAGCCGGTCTTGGCATCCAGCGAATACACCTTGCCGGAGAGGCTCCCAACAAACACCCGCCCACCCACAATCACCGGCTGCGCGAACGCGGCAAGGCCTTCGGGAAAGCCGAAAGCCCACTTCAGCTTGAGCTTGGGAATATCAACCGCAGAAAGCCACGTTCCGGCGGCGGACTGGAAACGCCGGTTGGCGAGGCCAGCTCCCCAGCCGTTCCATTGCGGGTCCGCTGGCACAATGGAAAAAGCCTGGGTTGACTTGCACAGTCCCGCTGGAGAGCTGGATTGCGACTGTGACTTCAGCGTTTTGCCCGTCAAAAATTCCGCAACGAGTTGACGTTCGTCGGAGGTGAGTTTTGTTCCTTGCGAGCGCATGTTGCCAGTGGTTAAGGCGTCCACGATGGCCTGGGGCGAGAGCTGTTGCAGGGTATGGCGATCCGGGACGCGCGGAGCGGCTGCGTCATGACAACCTGCACAATGTTTTTGGTAAAGGGCTTTGCCGTCTGCAGCGGCTGCAACGGAACAAACATGTGCAAGACAGCACAAGATTAGTACGGAACTCCGCCAGCGCATCGTTGCCTCGCTCTCTGATTAGCCCGTGGATGGTGTCTTACGTTGGCGCGAATCTTAGCACGCAACTACGGCGCGGAGTAGAGTAGATGCGGCGACGGTACAAGGATCTTACGATGCGATTTTTTCGGCCACGAATGAGCGGCACGGAGCGCGGACACGCGCACTACATTCGTTTGAAACTCCACGACGTGCATCAACTGTTCAATTCCATGGACCCTTCTCCGTTCATTGAGAAGGACCTCGACCAGGACGCGGAAGAGTTCATCGTGAGCTGGGCCCAGGAATTCCCCGCGGACGATCCGGTGCGACTGCATATTTACCTGGAGCAGTGGCCCGCGGAAGATCCCAAGGAATCCATCAAGACAGCGGTGCACAACTACTTTGCGCACCGCGCTGAAATCGCGGACCTGGAGTTCAAGCGCCTGATGCAACAAGGGCGCGTAAGCCTTTTGATCGGCCTGGTGTTTCTCTCCGTATGCCTGGCGCTAAGCAAAGTGCTGTTGATCCGCGAGGCGGGTACTTGGGCGGCTATCGGTCGAGAGGGGCTGACGATTGCGGGATGGGTAGCCATGTGGCGTCCCATGCAAATCTATCTGTATGACTGGTGGCCGTTGCGGCGACGCGAACGAACCTACGAGAAACTAAGTCACATGCCGGTGGAAGTAGAACAGAAAGGGAAGACTTAACGGAATTCTAGGAGGCGATTTTAAATTTAGGAGCTGCGCAAAGGTGGCGCGGTTTTCACCCTAGTCGTTTGCAGACAAGAAGGACCCATCCTCGCGAACAGGCGAGGATGGGTCAGTTCGAGCCAGGCCTTCCCTTGCGAACGAACCTTCCTTTCAGAGCGTTGTTCCTCCGCGCGTGCTCCGCGTTGCTGCGGGACAATGAGTTTGAGGCTAACAGTGCTACGGCTTCTTCTCCGAAGCCGGCTGTTTCTCCGAAGCAGGTTTCATCTCTCCGGTCTTGGCAGTTGTGGCTTTGGCCTTCGCCGCCATCATGGCCTTGGGATGCCAGAAATCCGCCGATGCGGAAGCGACTTCTTCCGGCGGATTGCTGAGCTCGGGTGAGAACCGCAAGAGTGTCGAATCGGCTTCTTCAACGGCTTCGGCATTCATATGTTGGAACTTCTTGTAGCCCTCCTCCCCCAAAATGTCGCGGAGACCAGGATTTTTATCGAACCCGCCCAGCGAAGTGCGCAAGGACGAAACGTAGAACGTCGCGCCCTTCGTTCCTTCAACCACTTGAGAGACGAACAGCGGCTGAGTATTGGGATTCTTGTCGCTCGCTTCTTTTGATTCCTTCAGGAACGCTTCGAATTCAGGCACGTGGCCGGGGCGGATGTGCACAGCTGTGGTGCGCAACACACGAGACTCGCCGATCATTTTTGCATATGCTGCGGCATCTGTCGGGGCCTTGCTGCTGAGGTCCCAACGCCGGCGGCGAAGTTCGGAGCGCGCCCAGACCAGGCAATTCTGAAAGTCACGGTCCATTTTCTCGGCCATTTCCTTGCCGAAAGCTTTGGTGTCAGCTGCCACGAAAGCTTCTTGAGCTTTGTCCAGCTCTCCATAGTCCTTGCGGGTGCTTGTGAACTGATACACGTTGCCTTCGCCATATACGGTTTCCAAGGCGATCCACGTGTCGCCGTGGTTGTTGCGATTAGCTGCGGCTATTTTTTTGTTGATGGCCTGGAAGTCGGCGACCTTCTCCGGCTTCACTTTGACGATGTAAACATCGAGATAATCACCCTGCGCTCGCGCGGCAATGGGCGCCGCAAGGCACACTACGACACCCAAGGCCCAAATGGCTCTCCGCATGACTGCCTCCTTATCCAATCCAAGACGTGACCGGGAAGGGATTGAGGCGGACGCTACACCCGGGGATGGGCGGTGTCAAGCGCACCTAAATTCATCCGCCCCGCGTCTATACCACCAAGGCCAATCGCCACTCTCACGTTTTCAGGGGGACAACTCTATGAAACGCACAGCTGCGGTGATATTTGTGAGTTTGCTTTGCCTATTGGGCACTCATTCTGTTCAGGTGCGCGCTCAAGACACCTGGACGTGGCCGGAAAAGCCGAAGAACCTCCAAGTTTTACCAAAGGATTGGCCAGGCACGCGGCTGCGCCCCGTGATGTTCGGGTTTACACGAGCCCTGGGCGTGCGCTGCTCCTATTGCCATAAGGGAGAAGAGGGCAAGCCGCTGAGTACTTACGACTTTGCTTCCGACGAGAATCCAAACAAGAATCGCGCACGAGAGATGCTCCGGATGCTCAACGAAATTGAGGAGCACTTGAAAAAAATTGAGCCGAGCGGCGACAAGCGCGTGAACATGTGGTGCCATACCTGCCACCACGGCCGTCCGCGGCCCATGACGCTTGACGAGGAATTAGGCGAACAGTATCGAAAGAAGGGTTTGCAAGCCGCGCTCGACGATTATGCCGACCTCAAGAAGAAGTACTACGGCCGCGCAGCCTTCGATTTTGGCGAAGGTTCCCTCAATGTTTTTGGGTACACGCTATTGGAAGGGAACGATGCCGCTGGAGCGATTCGGGTCTTCAAGCTAAACGCGGAAACGTTTCCCGAATCTTCCAATGTATGGGACAGCCTGGCAGAAGGCTACCTGAAGACAGGTGATGTCAAAAAGGCGCAGGAGAATTACGAGAAATCGCTGAGCCTCGACCCGGCAAACCAGAACGCGAAAGACGCGTTAAAGAAACTCAAGGACGCACAGCCAAAGTGAGTTGGATTGCTAATTGGCTTGGGCTGTGTCTTCAGAATAGGCGCGGCTGGCGGCGGGGAAGTTCGCGGCCAAAATATTCGTAGGCGCGCGGAGTTGCGACGCGGCCGCGCGGCGTGCGGTCGATCATGCCAATCTGCATGAGGTAAGGCTCGTACATTTCTTCGATCGCGTCTTCTTCTTCGGCGAGCGCGGCGGAAAGCGTGCCGAGGCCTACCGGGCCGCCACCGTATTTGTCGAGCAGCGCGAGCATCAAGTTGCGGTCCACTTCGTCGAGGCCGTTTTCATCCACACCGAGCATTTGAAGCGCTTCTTGCGCCACCGCACGCGTGATGCGTCCCGCGGCGCGCACTTCAGCGAAATCGCGCGAACGGCGCAGCAGGCGGTTCGCTATGCGCGGGGTGCCCCGGCAGCGGCGCGCGATTTCTTCGGCGCCGCCTTCATCCATCTCGATGTTCAGGATTTTCGCGGAGCGGCGAATGATGATGAGCAGGTCCTCCGGCGTGTAAAAATCGAGCCGGTGCACGATGCCGAAGCGCGAGCGCAGTGGCGCAGTAATCAGGCCGGCGCGAGTCGTCGCTCCCACCAAAGTGAAGTGGCTTAGAGCAAAAGGATGGATGCGCGCGCCCGGCCCCTGGCCGATGATCAGGTCCACGCGAAAGTCTTCCATTGCGGGGTAGAGAACTTCTTCGACGGCGGGCTGCAGACGATGGATCTCGTCGAGAAAGAAAACTTCTTTCTTCTCAAGCGAGGTCAGGATTGCGGTGAGGTCGCCTTTGCGTTCCAGCAGCGGACCTGCGCTCGTTTTGATGGGAACATTGAGCTCGTTGGCGATGATTTGCGCGAGCGTGGTCTTGCCCAGGCCGGGCGGGCCGTAGAGCAGCACGTGGTCGAGCGCTTCATCGCGGCTGCGCGCGGCATCGACGGCAATCTGGATGTTTTCTTTGACGCGCTTCTGGCCGATGTATTCTTCAAGCCGCCGCGGGCGCACGCTGACTTCGATGCGCGCGTCTTCGTCAAACGCCGCGCCGGAGACAATCCGCTGCGGCTGTCGCTGCTGCATCATCTTTCTTGCGGTTCCGTCGGCCATTTCGATGCTCACCAGTGAGCGTCTGTCATCCTGAAGCGAACCGAAGAGGTTCGCTGAAGGATCTCAACCGGTCAACTAGCGAATACTCTTGAATTAGCAACAAATCCTAGGCTGAGATCCTCCGCCCATCCTTGTCGGATATGCTCAGGATAACAACCGCGCATTACGCCGTACGTGCGGCTCGTCCTTTCGGTGCGCTCAGCGCCTGCAGCGCCGCTCGCAGCATTTTCTCAAAATTGTTGGCGCCAGCCTCGCGTTTCGCCTCGGCCGCGGCGTCCTCCGCGGCGCGCGTGTCGTATCCCAAATTCACCAGCGCCGAGACCACGTCCGCTTCGATCCCCGCGGGCGAAGCCACAGCGGGCCTCTCGGTCTCGATGGCTACAGCCTCCAGCTTGTCTTTCAATTCGACGACAATGCGCTCGGCCGTCTTTCTCCCAACGCCGGGAATTTTCGTCAGCCGCACCAAATCGCCGCCGCGAATCGCGGGAACCAGTTCTTCTACGGTCATCCCGGAAAGAATTTTCAATGCCAGCGCAGGACCAACGCCGGAAGCGGAGATCAGCAATTCAAAAAAGTGCTTTTCGCGCGCCGACACGAATCCATAGAGCGCCAGCGCGTCTTCGCGCACGTGGGTGTGGGTCAGGAGGGTAACTTCAGTGTGCAGTTCGCCAAGCGCGGCGTAAGTTGAAAGCGGCACTTGCACGAGATAGCCGACGCCGCCCACATCAACAAGCACTTGGTTCGGTCTTTTTTCGGCGAGGCGTCCGCGCAGTTGCCCAATCATCGCTCGCCAGTATTGCCGCCTTTTCTTCGCCTGTCAACGGCCAGCAAGTTTGTGGGGCTCGGTTATCAGCGTACACGCTCCCAATTGAGCGTTCTAATTTGGTTTCCTTGCGGCGAGCTCGTGCGCGCGATAATAGCAAGCTTGTCGCCGGTTACTTGGAACTGCCGCACGAGACTCTTGCCAACATCGGCCGCAGCCAGCGCGCCTTCGAGGTGGTGCGTAACAGTGTGGTTGGTTGAATCTATGGTGTAGGTTCCAAAATATGCGTCGTATCCGTTTACCGACTGGCTGTTATTCCTCGGCGTCCGGGTCGAGGTGCTGCAATCAATTGCTGTTGGACGATCAGTTTTCATGATTTGCGCGGCCACGTGCCCACTGGAGTCGTACATCAAGTAGCCTGTAGGTGCCACTCCGAGGCCCGGATCCCGAACGACAGTGCCATCCTCCGTCGTAACTACTCTGGAGACCAGGCGCCAAGTGCCAACCAATTGCGTGGGCACGCGAGAGCCATCCTGTTCCAAAGTTGTCGGAACCTTCCGCTGCTGAGCTGACCCGCAAACTAATGCTGATGCAGCGAAGAGAAGCCCAAGAACTGGACGGTTCCCCATGTTTTTTCTCCACATGTCGTTTCGCTTTGAGAGGTTCGACCATAGCCTCGCTAGCTCAGGCTTAATGGCTAGATTCCTCAACGGCCGTAGCGGCCCATCAATTCTGCTTGGGCGAGGATGTGGCCTTTCATGTCGCGTTCGACATCGGCTTTGGTGACGCCGGCTTTCAGATTTAGCTTTGCATCGAGCGCATACAACTTAAAGAAATACCGGTGAGGATTCCCTGGCGGCGGGCAAGGCCCACCGTAACCGATCTTGCCGAAATCATTGCGGCCCTGCCGCCCGCCTTTTGCAAGCTGTTCGTCCTTCGCGACCCCTTCCGAAAGCACCTTCGCGTCCGCAGGCAAATCGAACAGCACCCAGTGGACCCATGTGCCGGCAGGAGCATCTGGATCGTCCATGATGAGCACGAAGCTTTGTGTTTTTTCCGGACCCACGCCCCAGCTCAGTTTGGGCGAAACGTCCGGGCCATCGCACGTAAATTTCTTTGGAATCATTTCACCAGCTGCAAAGGCGGCGCTCGAGATGCGCAAGGGCATATTCCCTCCGTTCCCCTGCTCAAACAGACCCGCTAAGAGCAAAGGGGAGAGGCACAACGACAAACGAATTAATGCAGCAAACTCGCGACCCATAAGTACAGCCTTTCCTGTTTGGGGCAGGCTGCACTATGGTAGCGCAGAAAGCAAATTCCCTTAGCGCACTACTTTACTCTTCTACCCATCCATCTTTCTTCGATTATTCACATTGAGAAAAGATTCCCGCAATGAATTGGGCATAGCCTCACGTCGCCCACCAGAGGCCGACGGCAGCGGCTCATCTTCTGCGAATTCTCTAAGCCGTTATAGCCGTCGCTGAAATCATCACGAACCATCACCGGGGAAACAACGTGAACCCTGAGCGATTTCTTGTTCATTGCGTGCCTGCGATATTGGTCTTCTTCTCTCTATTGACAGGATCAGCGGCGGCCCAGAATGCCAACCAGCCGCCTGTGCCGCGGCCCGAGCCGACAGTGACAGGCGGTACCGGTAAGGTGAACAGCGGCGCCTTGTTGCAAGTCTCGATCCCTGGAAACAAGCCTTGGAAGCGCATCCCAAAGAACACCGTGCTGGAAGGGCACTTGGCACTGCCTGTTTACGCGGGTCAGGGAATCGATATCCCTGCGGGAACCGCCTTGCGGCTATCGATCGAGTCGCTTACAAAGACAAACGACGGCGCTGGAGCCTGGAAAAAAATCGGGCGCGGCTTGGTTCGGGCTTTCAATCCGCTCGAGAGCAGCCCGCCACCTGAATACAACGTGCGTCTGACCACAGTCGAGGCCATCCTGCCGGACGGTAAGCTCCTGCCGCTGAAGACAAGCGTCTTGCGTGCGGGTAATGGAATCGTGATCCAGCCTCAAGCTCCCCAGAGCCGAAGTGCCCACGACCACTCGCAATCTTCGCAGCGAGCAGCGCATGCCCGGCCTGAAACACAGCAAACCGTCCTTCTTCGTCTGGACGAGGGAGTCTTTTGGGCGGCTGCACTTCCGCTCGCCTCGAGCGCTTCCGATGAGCAACTTCTAGAGTCTGTTCCTGCTGCACGCGCCCGGGCCTTCGTGCTTACCACCCTCAGTGCCTCTCACAGTCACGAAGGTGATCTCTTCCAGGCGCAGCTTGCAGAGCCCGTACGTCTTGCCGGCCAAACCTTCGAGGCGGGAAGCCTTCTTCAGGGAAGGGTGATGCGAAGCCAACCGCCGCGCATGTTGAGCCGCGCGGGATCTCTCCGCCTGCGTGTGGACCAGGTGACCTCGCCCCAAGGCCTAACTCTTCCTGCAATCGGTTCTCTGGATAGAGCGGAGGCCGATGCTCAGGCGCGATTCGTTTTGGACGAAGAAGGCCAACTCCGGGGGTTGAAGCCCGGGGTGAAAAACACTTTCGTTGATCTGGGAATTACCTACGCCCTGGGGAAGGCAGCGGATGACATTGCAGAAACTCCTATTCGTGCCATCGGTGCCGGCATGGGCGATGCCGCCGTTGCCAATGCGGCCCGCTACTTCGGCCTTGGCGCGTCCGCCATTTTCCTGGTCACGCGGCACGGCCGCGATGTCCGCCTGCCCAAATATGCGGAAATTGAAGTGGATTTCGGCCGTGCGGAAAGAACACCCCATTTGGGGCAATAATCTGCGTCCCTATCGGCCGGCAAGATTAGCGACGGCTACGGTCCTTGCGTATCGCTTCATCGATGAGCGTGTCCAACTCGTTCCTCGTGAGCGTGACCTGGTCCTCTGGCGACTCCGCTCCGTCATTCGTCATGGGCAATTCCGCGCCGCCGCCTGGCGGAGGCGAGACGAAGTAGCGCGGCCGCGCTGCCATCAACTTCGCGACTTCGCGTCCCGTCAGCAATACCGGCTCGCCCGCAAGTTCCGCTGCCAAGGTAATTTTCGCGCAGTGCTCTAGCGTCTCCATTCGGAAATAAGCGGTAAGTAAGTCAGGTCCGCAGCTGACCGCCCCGTGGTTGGCCAGCAGCAGCGCATCGTAGTGCGGGACAAACGGCTCGAGCGCCGCGCTCAACTCCGGCGTCCCCGGCGTGGCATATTGAACTAGCGGTACCTGGCCAAGCCCCACAATCACTTCCGGCAGCAACGCCATATTGAGGGCTCGTCCCGCAACTGCGAATCCCGTCGCGTTCGGCGGATGCGCGTGACAAATGGCGTTCACGTCGGGACGCATGCGGTAAAAAAGCAGATGCATGGCCAGCTCCGACGAAACTTTGCGGTCACCCGCAACCTGTCGGCCCTCGCAATCTGTTGTCACCAGGTCCTCGGGGGAAAGCATTCCTTTGTTCATACAAGTGGGTGTAGTGAGGATGCGTCCATCGGCAAGCCGAACGGAGAGATTACCTTCGCAAGCCACGATATAGCCCTGTTGGTACAACCACCGGCCGGCAACACAAATGTCGAGCGCATGCTGCGCGTCGCTCTTCGCGTGGCCTGGCAAGAGTGAGTCCGGGGTCATGGGCGGACGCCTTCCTGGCGCGGAACGATCAGCCGCGCCCTGCTTTCCAATTTCTTCAGACACACTCCGTAGCGGGTTACGAAATGGCCCCGCCAGCTCCCTGGAACTGGCGCGAGCGAAAAGAAACTATTACAAAATCCGGACAGAAGCTAGTGCCGTTCCAACTTTTTTTGGCCCCGTGGCTGAGTGGCCGCTTTCTCGGGCAAAGTCTTGGCTCCCGCCCTTTAGTTGCTCCTCAAGTCTGGTCCAAGGACACCAGCGCTTGCCCACGAATCTCGACTTGGAACTGTACTACGCATAAATTCCGCGCAGCTTGAGCGCCGTCGCCACGCGGTCGATTGCCAGCATATACGCCGCGATCCGGTTGTTCACTTTGTGCAGCTCGGCATAGCGAACCACTTCGTCGAAGGCGTTTTCCATAAAGTCCATCAGGCGTTCGTTCACTTCGCTCTCGCGCCAGAAGAAGCCCTGGCGGTCCTGCACCCATTCGAAATAGCTGACCGTCACGCCGCCAGCGTTACCAAGAATGTCGGGAATCGTGAAAATGCCCTTGCCATCGATGATCGTGTCGGCTTGCCAGGTCGTGGGACCATTCGCGCCTTCGCAGAGAATTTTCGCCTGCACCTGGCGGGCATTTTTCTCGGTGATCTGGTTCTCAATGGCCGCGGGGATGGCAATGTCACATGGCTGGAAGAGCACGTCGCGCGCAGACATTTTCGTTCCGCCGCCCGCAAACTCCTGCAGCGCTTTCTTCTGCGTGTACACCCAGTCGATAACTTTGGGCACGTCGAAGCCCTTTTCGTTGTACAGCCCGCCTCCGATGTCCGCGAGACCGATAATCTTGTAGCCCGCTTTGTGCATTAGGTCCGCCGCCATCGAGCCGACGTTGCCGAAACCTTGAATCACCACGCGGCAGCCTTCTCGCTTCAAGCCGACCTTCGCGAGCGCCTTGTCGCAACAGATCATTACGCCGCGGCCTGTGGCTTCGCGTCTTCCCCGCGATCCACCAAGTTCAATCGGTTTCCCGGTCACCACCGCCGTCGTGGCTTGTCCAACGTGCATCGCGTAAGTGTCCATGACCCACGCCATGGTTTGCTCGCCTGTCCCCACGTCCGGCGCGGGAATGTCGCGCTCCGGCCCCAGCCAGTCCGCCAATTCCGCCGTGTAGCGCCGCGTCAGGCGCTCCATTTCTCCACGCGACAACTTGCGCGGGTCGCAGATAATTCCTCCTTTCGCGCCGCCAAACGGAATATTCGCCACCGCGCATTTCCACGTCATCCAAGTAGCCAACGCCCTCACTTCGTCAATCGATACATCTGGCGCAAATCGAATTCCCCCCTTGCCGGGCCCCCGCACGTTCGAATGCAAAACCCGATACCCTGTAAAAACCTCCAGTTGTCCGTTGTCCATTCCCACGGGGATGTACAGCGTGATTTCTTTGCTCGGCCACTTCAGGAAGCGATAGATGCCTTGCTCGAGTCCCAGCTTGTTCGCGGCCACTTCAAATCGCGCTTCCGCGTTCTCGTAAACATTCATCTCTTCCGGCATTACGGCTTGCGACATGCAAAATTCTCCTTCTCTCGCTTTGTTTCAATCTGCGTCCCTCCCCGGCGCGCGGAATTGCCGCGGCACGGCGGTGATCAAGGGGACGACACAAATCAAATCACGCTAACGCCAATTCCTTCGTTGGGACCGACTGTCCTGGCACAATTTGGCCTGTCATCGTTTCACAGGCGTGATAACTGAGGCCAAGGGAGGTAAGTTTCGCGGCTACCCTACCGCCAGACTTGCCAATTTGGCCGGGGCGCCAGTATACGAACCTGTTCCGCATCCCGCAAGATGCACAAGCCCAAAACGCAGCACCACCTCCAGCTGGTTGAAGTTTCCGCCGGTTCACCCGCCGAAGTTTGTAAATCTGGATTACTGCTGTAAACGGAACTGAACCGTGACGCTGAGGTGCATCGCCACGGGTTTGCCATCGAGGGTTGCAGGCTGATACTTCCATTGTTTGAGCGCATCGATCGCCGCTTGATGAAGCAGTGCGGGCCCGGAAATCACTTTGGTCGAAGTGACCCGGCCATTAGCATCTATCAGCGCGTCGACGGTGACGTTGCCGGAAACATGCTGCTGCTTCGCCAGGGTCGGATACACGGGCGCGACCGAAGAGACGAGCCTCGCCTGTTTCACGTCTCCGCCCACCTCGACCTGCGCCGCTGGCGCCACCGGCTGATTGTTCGTCATGCCCAGGCCCGCGCCCAGCCCATTCGTACTGGCCTCCGGCTGTTCGTTGCTGAAGGCCGCTCCCGCATCCGCTTCCGTTCCGCCCTGCACTTTACGATTGTGCGAAATCTTTGGCGCAGCCAGATGAACTTCTCCTAAAGACGGCTTCTTTGCTTGCACTGGCTCAGGTTCCCGCGGCACAAGAGTGGACGCGGAAGCAGTGACCACGCTTCCGTTGTTTCTCGAATTTGAACTCGGTGGCTGGCTGCGCGCTGTCGCGATGGAACTGCCTGCAGATTCTGGATTCGCAGTGCGGTTTGCCGAGCTCAGCTGGGAACTGGCATTTGACTTCGGCGGCAACCCTTGCGAAGCCGATCCAGCGCCGTGGGAAGGCACATCCGGCTCGGTTGCCGTTTCCTTCGGTGCACTTGTTTGTGAATTTTCTGAGCTAGTCGTAACCGCCGCCGGCTCCGCGTTCGGAACGTTTGAGCGGGATTGATTCACGTACCACCAGCCCGCAGCAGCGGCCAGCACGATGCCTGCAGCGACGCCCACGAAAACCATGCCCTTGCCGGATTTCCGCGCTGGACTTTCCGCTCCGCTCTGCGCTGCATCAATCGCGAGCGCGCTTCCGAAGTCCGGCACGCGCGATTCCGTCGCACGCTCGCTCGCCTTTGGGATTGCAAGCTCGGTCGTCGCGTCCTCTGGCTTGGGCTGCTCTGACTTGCGTTTGGTTTTCTCCCGCAGCACCAATTCCTGCGTGGAAGACGGCGCCGAGGCATTGCGCGCTAGCGGCTCCAGCCACGCTGGAATCTTCAGTTCCTCCTGTTCCAACCGCTCCAAAGCCGAATACGCGGAGGGAGAAGCATCCTTCGAACTGTCAAGCGGTTCGGGCAAGAGAGCTGACGAGCTCGAAGCGTTCGAGTTTTCCAGAATCTGCGCGGATTTTTCGTGAACTTCGTTGGTTTCCGCGAAGGGAACCAGTTGCTCAACCGCAGGAACGGAAGGTGGCTCGGCCGCAGCTTTCAGTGGTTCGACGGCAGGCACTTGCGGATCGGTAAAATTCATGTTCGAGAGTTGCTCTTGCAACCGCGCCGTGTGCTGCTTCAGTTCCTTCGTTTCTGTGTCGCTGGCGGTTGGAGCGGGAGGCAGTGTCGAAAGCTCTTCCTCTTCGGACACCGCGGGCTTTGTTTCAAAAAACGGAGCGAGGGTTGATAGATCGACCGTTAACAAACTCGAAGGCGGCTCGGACGGCGCAAAAATCGATGCTGCCTGATCCGCGGGCCTCGACAATTCAAACGATGGTTCCGTCGGAAGTACCGGCGCCGGAGCTTTGGAATTGGAAGCCAATTCGGGTGAGGTAGCTTTCTGCGGAGCCGCAGGCGCGTTGGACCTAGGCGTGGTCTTCTTCAACCACGGTTCGACGAGCGGCGTTTCCGCGGCGGGCTTTGCCACAACTGGCGCCGTCGGCGCTCGAAAATCGCTTGGTTTCTGTTTCGTTGCGCCAAGCAAAGACCCGGAATCAATTGGCGGTGGCACGATGGAAGAAGCGGGAGCCGTTGGTGCTGCGGGCTTCGCGTATGAGGGCGTCTGAGGCGCGATGGATTTTGTTTCTGCTGGCTTCGATTCGAAGCCTCGCCCTAATGCCGCGGGCGCTGTCTTCTCAACTTTTGGCGCACTTGGCCGTGGCAGCGCCGGCGAACCGCTGCTCACTGGGCGAACTGCCGCTGGTGCGGCTTGCGACGCAGGACTCAGGTGGTCGCCGGGAAAACGCATTCCCCAAAAGCCGACCGCCGCCTCCGTAAATTCCAATTCCACGTAGCCGCTGGTGTTTCGGTAGTTCTTCGATTTCACAACCTGGCAGACGACTTCTTTTTTGGTTCGCTCGTTGGTAAGGAAAAGCAATTGGCCAGGCGTAACCGCCGAAGTAAGTCGAATCACAGCTCCCGCGCCGTGAACAAGAACGGTCTTCGTCGTCTCGGAGAATGGTTCGCGCTTGTCGCTGCCTTCAATCGTGCGCGCGCCGTTGACGCTGACCGGAACTTCCAGCGACACTGGCTGTTGTTTCACCGCCGAATCGCCCGACGACACCTGCGCGGGGCCAGAGCGCGCCGCTGTCTCGCGCGTCGCAGTCAACGTGTCGGAATCTTTCGTGATAGGGGGCATGACGGGCACACTCGCGCGAAGCAGAATTTTGGGCCGGCTGCACGCACACGCGTTCTTGGCCAGCGTCTACCTTTATATGTTCTGCTTGCTGGCCGCGAGCCAGCCATAGTACGCGCGTACCGAGTTGCGCCGCGCGGTACCTGTTCGCTCGTACAGGCCCTTCCCGCGTGGGCGCGAGCTTGTCATCCTGAGCGAAGCGAAGGATCTCACGCGCGACCCATGTTCGCTGCTTCAAGTCCGGCGAGTGTCTTCCCACTGTGTAGGGGCGCGCTTTAGCGCGTCCCCTTTTCGCAGAGGCTCTTTCTCGCCACTCGCCACTCGTCACTTGCCACTTCTTCGAAGCGGTGCCCTAAATTGCTCGTCCACCTCGACTTGGTATCCTGTCACGAGTTTATTCGTCTCGTTGGCCATGCCGATCACCGCCTGCAGCTCCTTGAACATCCCGTCCGTCATGCCTTTGCCGAACGCCGAAGCCGTGTGCGAGGCGATGCAATACGTGCAGTTGTTGGTCACGCTCGCCGCGATGTAGATCATCTCTTTTGTGAGCGCATCGAGCGCGCCCGGTGCCATGATTTGCTTGATGCTTTCCCATGTCCGCTTCAGCAATTCCGGATCGTGCGCGATAGCTTTCCAGAAATTGTTGATCCAATCCACTTTGCGCGTCGCCATGATGTCGTCGTAAATCGCACGCACTTCCGCGCTCGCGTTCCCGTATTCAATCAGCCCAAACGTCGCCATGAGTTCCCTTCTTCTCCGTACCTTCTGCGCCCTTTAGTTTTTTCTTCTTCTTGACTCTTGAACCATGAACTTTTCAACCTCTTCTCTGCGTTCTCCGCGTCTCTGCGCGTTAAGTCTTTCTCTTTCTTTTTCCATTTTCAACTTTCCATTTTCCAATTTCCTCTTTTCCCTCTAATTCGACAAATCCAAACTTTGCGCCCTCCGCCGCGCCTCATTTTTCTTGACAGTACACGCAAAGGGAGAGTAAAACTCCAACCAACAGCCATACTGGCGTTCAGGGTATTGTTTCATGAATCGAAACAGGGCGAGCGGGTCCGGGGGGCTTGTCCTAGATAAAGTGACGGATCTCAATTCAATCATCGAGTGTAGCAGCGGCTTTATGCCGCTGTCGGTTCGTCTGTCGAGGGTGTAAGCCGCCGTTTCCCAGCACGGCTTCTGAGTGGCTCTTGGCATTTCCACGGTGCATGCCGCAAGGCAGAGACGAGGGTGGTGCTTGTAGCAGCGGCTTTACGCCGCTGTCGGGTGTTCAGCTTCTTACTTCTTGAGGGGGTGTGAATCTATGAAACGACTCGCAGTAGCAATTCTGCTTGTGTTGTCGCTCGCAGTAGCAGGAAACGCGCAGACCTTCCGCGGCGCGATCAACGGCACGGTGGTTGACCCGTCGGGTGGCGTGGTTCCTAACGCTAACGTCAAGGCGACCGAATCCGCCACGGGGATCGACCACACAACGACCACCACAAGTGACGGTGCTTTTGTTTTTCAGGACATTCCGCTCGGCTTATATAAAGTCACGGTAACGACAACGGGGTTCCCCGCTTACACCGTGGATAAGCTCGAGGTGGTTGCGGGCACGATCTACACCCTGACGGTTAAGCTCTCCCTGCAACAACAGACCACCACCGTGGAAGTATCCGCGGCGGCACTGACGTTAGACACCACCACGGCTACACAAAACATGGTCATAACTGACAAGGTCGTGGACGCGGTTCCGCTGGCGGGGCGCGATTTCACGCAGTTGATTGGCGTGCAACCCGGCGCTGGCGGCATCAACGTGGGCGGATTCGTCTCGGTCAATGGCTCGCGCGGCAATCAAGTCGACTGGCAGATCGACGGTGTCGATAATAATGACTTCTGGCACAACATTCCGGCGGTAAACCAAGGCGGGGTGGCCGGTATCGCCGGCGTTCTTTTGCCACTGGATTCCGTCAGTGAGTTTTCCTCGCAGACCCAGTCTGGCTCCGAGGCTGGTCGCAGCGCTGGCGGCACGGCCAACATCAGCATTAAGAGCGGCGGGAATGACATTCACGGCTCCATTTACTATTACGACCGCAACGAAGCGTTCGCGGCACACACGCCGTTCCTCCCGGCAGGCACCAAAGCGCCGCCACTGCGCAATGAAAACTACGGTTTCTGGGTTGGCGGGCCCTTCCAAAAGAACAAATTGTTCTATTCGGTGGGCTTCGAGAAGAACGACTTCCTCATTGGTTTGGCGGGCTTGGCCACGCAGCCATCGGCGGCCTGGCAGACCTTGGCCCTGGACCTTCTCAACAACCCGGGCGGCAAATACGGCGGTTATACGTCCGTTGCCCCCAGCACCATTTCGCAAGCTCTAATCGGGCCGAATGGCTATTGGCCGCAGGGCAGCACACCCGGCAGTATCACCAACGCAGCGGCCAAGCCGGGCAATTATTTTTCGCCTGTGCCTGCCAAAGGTTACGACTATAACGGAATAGTTAAACTCGATTACAACATCAACGATAAACATCGTATCTTCTTCCATTGGTTTGGCGGCCAGGGCAACCAGATTGCCCCCCTGGGGCTTAGCGCAGCTTTGTCTACGGCGTCTTCCATCGACCCTTTTTATTACGAGGTAGCGCCAATTCACGTTTACAACTATTCTTTGGTGCTCAATTCCACGTTCTCGGCGCGCCTGACCAACCAGGTGCTGGTGGGCGCCAACTACTTCAATCAATTCTTCTACGATAACAACCACACCTTCCAGCCCGGGTTCGGTGGGCTGAAAGTAAGCCCTGACATGCAACTGCTTGGAGCGTCGGAGCTCCAAATTTCCGGTTTTGACGGTGTGGGAGTAACTAATCCCAACGGCCGCAACGACATTACCTACCACATTACCGACAACGTCTCTTATGTTCAGGGCAAACACCAGATGCGCTTCGGCGCGGAAATCCGTTTCGCTAATGTAAGTGAGTACTACCACCGGCGGGGACGCGGCAGATTCACGTTCAATGGTGGTGAGGGGCCTTGGTCTGGAACGACGGGATGTGGTGCCGCAACTCCAAGTGCCGCGTGCGCGGCATTGGCGGCTAGCGGTCAGCTCGGTGACGCCGAATCGTTGGCAGACTTCATGGCCGGCTTGGTGCACAAGTCCAGGCTCGCCGTGGGAAACCCAGACCGAACGGTCCGGGTGAATGCCATCAACATGCACTTTAATGACTCCTGGCAGCTCACTCGCGATTTCAACCTTAACCTCGGCTTGCGCTGGGAATACTTTGGCCCGCTGCACAACGGTGACAAGGATTTGGCGTTCTTTGATCAAGCAAAGGGCTTTCGGATTCAGGGCGTGAACGCGGACAGCGTTTTCCCGCCCGACCGGCGTGCCTTCGCCCCCCGGCTAGGCTTCGCTTACCATGCCACGAACTATGGCGGCTGGGTGCTGCGCGGCAACGTGGGTATCTACTACGACCAGATCAATATGAATCCTTTCCTCGACAACCACATTGGCAGCGATGGTGTGGAAGGAAATCCGTGGGGTCCAAAGCCCTATCCGCTTTTCACCACAAACGTCTTAGGACAGACAAATTACCAGTGGGATCAGACGATAGCCAACCCCAGTGGGAACGGCTTCATCTTTCCAGGGCTCCAAGCCACGGCTACCACCGTTGGAGCGATCTGCCAGAACGCGTTCTGCACGACCCCTCCCTCCGCCACGTACGCAGGGGATCCGCAAGGCTTGACGGTTTTCTCCGTGAACCAGAACTTCCGTACTCCGTACATAATGAACTACAGCCTGCAGTTGGAAAAGGCCCTCGGCGATAAGGTCATCGCCCAGATAGGTTACGTCGGCAGCGAGGGACGCAAACTCTCTCTGATTGGCGACATCAATCAGTGCTGCGGGCTAGGGCTACCGCCCACTGCGGCCTATCCTCAGTTCAGCTCCGTCTACCAAATAAGCAGCGCCGGAACTTCAAACTACAACTCTTTGCAAGCTCACTTGCGCACGAATTCCTGGCACAACCTGAGTGGCGCGATTGGCTACACTTGGGCGCACGCTCTAGATCAGATCTCCGAATACCGCGGCACACCGGTGGATGTCCCGTTCAACAAGCACCTCGACTATGGAAACAGCGACTTCGACACGCGGCACCTCTTTACGATTAGCATGGTGTATGACGTGCCAAAGGCCAGCTGGGCCACGGGGCCGTGGGCAACTCGCTTATGGAATGGCTGGCAAGTCTCCACGTTCACAAACTTTCATACCGGCCAGCCTAGCGAGGACAGTCTCATGGGCCTGGATTTAGTTGGCGATCCCTACAAGGGTACGAACCACAGCTTCATTAAGGGCGTGGGCGAACAATGGTGGAACGGCGATAACTTTGCCATACCCGCTCTCACTTCAGCAGTCTGCCCAGAAACCAACACCGGTTTCTGCGGCAACGTCAGCCGCAACAAGCTCTATGGACCTGGCTTCGGCAGTGTGGACGTGTCGGTAATCAAGAACGTGCCCATCACCGAAAGGCTCAAGGTTCAGCTCCGCGCTGATATGTTCAACATCTTAAATCGCAAGAACCTGGCCTCCATCTTTGGCGGTGTCAGCTTCAGTTGCGCCGGCGTCAATCCAGGGGATCGCTGCGGCAACGTTCCTGGTGTGGCTGGCTTCGGCTGGGTCCAGGACACCATCTCGGACTCTCAAGCCGCGCCAGGGATAGGTCCGGGCGAGCCGTTCCAGATTCAGTTGGCCGCCAAGATCATCTTCTAACCGCTTCCGACCGCGGCCACGCAAACACTCTTCCCCGGGAGGCGCTGCAAAGCGTCTCCCGGTTTTTGTTTTCCGACGAGGGACCGCGCAAGCGACAGTCGTAGGCCTGCGAGACACAAGGGCTGGGTTAGCAATGAAGAAATCACCAAGCGCCGTAGGCGCGGCACGTATCCCACGCCGCCAATTTCGTAGCGCCGGCATCTTGCCGGCTCTTGCTCCTCCCCCTGCGAGCTCTCCCCCTGTGTTTTCTTTCTTTACGCCGCGCGCTTTCGAACCAAGCCCCGTATCCCTAAGTCTGTATATTGTATATTTACTTGACAAAATATTACTTTCATGTTACCATAAGTCGTGAATTCTCGACTCCACCATTGCCACTTCCTTCCGTGCCGCTGCTCTTTCCTCTCTGCCGTTTCTCCTTCCTCGCCACTCTCAATCCCTTTTATTTTCAATCGCTTACAAACTGCCAATTTGCAACCCTTTTACTTTCATCACGTTGCAAAGTGGGGGGTACCCCCCCTCCATAATTTCGGTTTGGCTTCCTGCTTTGTCGCAAATGGGGACTAACGATGCAGAAATTCTCTCAGCAGCAGCCGCGAGAGGCGTTGCGTGTTGTGTCGGACGACCCCATGTTCTTCGAGCAGGTTATCGAGCAGCAC
>Ga0126378_10000122_pt1 | contig 57510 bp, 42 predicted proteins | sample PanSoiMetPlot_23_FD_92587 | JGI IMG/M metagenome (GOLD analysis project Ga0126378, IMG submission 92587) | Tropical forest soil microbial communities from Panama - MetaG Plot_23 | ecosystem: Environmental > Terrestrial > Soil > Tropical forest > Bulk soil | place: Panama | collected 2016-02-17 | reverse complement strand
TCCCGGATGAAAATCGCAACCTATAATCACCATGACGTTGGCTCCTTCCTCCGGGCCATGGCCTCTTACGCACAGCCAAATCTACCCGCTCGATCGGGCCAACGTCCTCATGCCATCAAAGGGACTCTGCTGTTGCCGTCTTCCGGCAACGAGCCCGCGGGGATACACCAACCATCGTGCTGCTTTCATGCCCTCCAGTGGGGTTATCGAGGCAAACGAAAAGCCCGCTGATTCAGCGGGCTTTAGCGTCGAATGGCTGGTAGCGCTACCGGGAATCGAACCCGGGTTTTAAGATTGAGAATCTAACAATCTGCCCGATGGTACCAATGGCTTGCAGCCGATTTTCGCGAGACCGTGTACCAGAATGTGTACCGGATACGGAGAATCGGCTCTTTCGTGGTGCTGAGCCCGTCGCAAGCCTCAGAGATTTCTCCCCGCCGGCTTTAGAGATCCGATTGGCGAAGCGCACGTGAAATAAATCACTGCGAACGGGCCGCGCGCTTCCCGTGCGTATAATCGAAGCGGATCCTCGATGACGAACTCGAGCACAAAAGGCGCGCTGGGCATGCTGATCGCGGTGGTTCTGTGGACCACCGCACCGCTCATTGCGTGTGTGCCCGGTCTGCGGTCAGCGGCTAAATCCGATTGTTGCTTGTCAATGGGGATGGAAGACTGCAGCGGACCGATGATCAACAGTTCGTGTTGCGACTTTGCTCCGATCCACAGCAACCCCGCTCTCGCGTCCGCATTCACCCCTTTTCACGCGCAGGAATCGGGCCTGTTGGCTCAGCAAACGACTCTGCCCCTGATTGCCGATCCAAACGCCGGCCAGCTCACGTTCATTGAATCTCCGCCTCCCGACCCATCCCCGGGTGGCCTCTCCGTTCTGAGAATCTAGACCGTTCCCTCCAGACGATGCATTGAGGCGCTCGTGCGCCTCTCAGCTGTACCGTCCCGCGCGCCGTGGTTCGTTGCGCGAGGCCGGGTTGCATCCGCGTGTTCGCGGGAGGGAACGATGAAGCTCTGTGTACCTGCAGTCATTGCGCTGGCGGCCTGGACCGCTGGACTTGCGTGGAGCCAGATGCCCGGCGCAACCGATGCGTTTTCCGGCGCCGCGGCGATGTTGGGAGATTCGCCGCGGGCGACCGAACCAGGAACAGCGCTGACGCTGGACGAAACCGAGAACATCGCCCTGGCGGTGAATCCGGAGATACAAGTTGCCATGCGGCGCGTCGCGATCGCCGAGGCGCATGTCCCGGTGGCCGGTGCGCTCGACGACCCGGAGGCGATGTATCGCGGATGGGGCGTGCCACTGAAGAAGCCGTGGGACTATAACGCCGCGCAAAACATGTTCAGCGTGAGCCAGGCGTTCGCCGGCGGGAACAAGAGGGCGCTCCGGACGAACGTAGCCCAAACGGATGTGGACGAGGCAAAAGCGAACCTGGCCGCGGTGCGGCTGGACATAAGCGTGCGGGTGTGCAAAGCATTCTTCGACCTCTTGATCACCGAGGACGAAGCCCGGGTTCACGAGCAGCACGTCGGGATCACGCAGCAGGCGATTGAAGCGGCACGGATCAAGTATTCGGTCGGGAATGTCCCGCAGCAGGACGTCCTGAAGGCGCAGATGGCCCTGACACAGCTTGCCGAACACTCGATCCATTACAGCCGCGATGCCGACGTGGCGCGGGCCCGGCTGAATACGCTGCTGGCTCGCAGGCCTGACGCGCCATTTTCGGTCAAAGGAGAGCACGCGGTCCTGGCGCCGCTGCCTTCTCTGGATCCTCTGGAATCGCTGGCAATGTCCTCACGGCCCGACCTTATGGCTGCGAAGGCCGCAGCCGATCGCAGCCATAAAGAGCAAGCGCTGGCGAGCAAGGCGCATACGCCGGATTTCACGATCTCTGCCGGTTACATGCTGATGCCCACCGGCCAGAACTACCGCAACGACTACATGATTGAAGGCTCGATGAACCTGCCCTGGCTGAATCGCAAAAAACACGACGCGGAGATTGCAGAAGCGACGGTGAAGGCGACGGAGCAGGATGCGGAGCTCGAGGCGATGCGGAACACGGCGCGCGGCCAGATCGCAGAGGCTCTGGTGGAAGCGCTGGCGGCACAGAAGCTGGCGCTGCTGTATCACCGCCATCTCCGTCCACAGGCTGAAGCCACGCTGCAGGCGAGCGTGATCGCCTACGAAAACAACAAGACAGGATTCCTTGATCTGCTCGATAGCCAGATGCGCGTGATCGATCTCGACCAGGAATGGATCGACGCGATAGGGGAGTTTGATGCGCGGCTGGCCGACCTCGAGATGGCCGCGGGCGCTCCGCTGAACAACTTGCAACCGGCGAGCCGGGAGGTGAAGTGATGAGGATTCGCACGTATCAGATCGCGCTGGGCGCGGCGTTGGTGGTTTGCGCGGCGCTGGCAGCAGCAACCGGATACCTGTTACTGCATCGCAGACCCGCCCGGACAGCGATTCGAAGCACAGACATGAATCCGGTAATCGCCAGCGGTCCGGAGGCGCCGGCAAAGGCCAGCCCCGAGGCGGAGAGCGCGCCGGCGATGGAGCCGACCCTCGCTCCAGTTCAGCTTTCACCGCAGCGGATGCAGCAGATTGGGGTCACGACCGCGATTGCTGAACGGAAGATCGTAAACGACGAGCTTCAGGCGCCAGGGACCGTGGACATCGACGAACAGAAACTCTCGTATGTGCAGACGCGCTTTCCGGGATGGATTCAGGCGGTGTTTGCGAATGCGACCTACCAGTATGTCCGCAAGGGAGAGCCCCTGTTTACTGTGTACAGCCCCGACCTGGTCAGCAGCGAACAGGAGTATCTCCTCGCGCGCAAGAGCCAGGCGGCGTTCTCGCAGCCGATGGAGGGACAGGAAATGCACGCGGTGGCCAGCCAAGAGAGCGGCTGGCTGGTGCAGGCCGCTGAACAGCGGCTGGAACAATTCGGTGTCGCGCCGGAGGAGATCGCAAACCTGGAGAAGACCGGCAAGGTGGAGAAGAACCTGACGATGTACTCTCCGACGTCGGGCTACATTACGGAGCGCAATGCGCTGCCGAATGCCTACGTGCAGCCGGAGATGCGGCTCTACACGATTGCCGATCTGAGCACGGTATGGGTCTATGCGAATGTGAGCCAGGATGACGTGGGACGCCTGCGTCCTGGTGACCCGGCGAGGGTGACGGTCGATGCTTATCCGGGGCGGAGATTCGGCGCGAGGATCGACCAGATTCTGCCGCAGGTCGATCAGGCAACGCGCACCGTAAAAGTGCGGCTGATCATGGCGAATCCCGCACTCGCGTTGAAGCCGGGCATGTACGTGAACGTAGACATTGCTGCAAGCCTCGGGCGCCAGCTTGTGGTGCCGGCCTCCGCCATTCTGCAATCGGGCGAGCGCGCGGTAGCCTTTATCGATCACGGCGATGGGAATCTCGAACCGCGCGTCGTGACTACGGGTCCGCAGGTCGATAGGAACGTCGTGGTCCTGAGCGGACTGAAGGCCGGTGAGCGCGTGGTGAGCTCGGCGAACTTCCTGGTGGACTCCGAAGCACAGCTTCAAGCGGCTTTCCAGAACTTTGCTCCGCCGATGCAGTCCGCGACGGCTGCCGGCAACTCGATGAAAGATCAGTTGCAGATCGCCTTCACGACTAGGCCCTCGCCGCCGCAGAAAGGCGACAACACCCTTCGCGTTCAGCTAACCGGAGCCGATGGCAAGCCAGCCGGCGGAACGCAGGTAACAGTGTCGTTCTTTATGGCAGCAATGCCCGCCATGGGCATGGCCGCCGAGCATGTCTCGGCAGTGCTGGCCGAGAAGAACGGCGGTTCCTACGAGGGACCCCTGCGACTTCCGTCGGGCGGCACCTGGCAAGTCACGATCACGGTGCGGCGGAATGGCGAGGTGGTGGCGACAAGGCAGCTCAGCGTAGACGCGACAGGAGGCATGTGATGCTTCATCGAACCATTGCGTGGTGCGCGCGAAATCCGTTCCTCGTCTTCACGGGCGCCCTTCTGCTGCTGGTTGCCGGTGTCTGGTCAATGCACCGGATTCCGCTCGACGCCCTGCCCGATATCAGCGACGTGCAGGTGATCATCCACACGCCGTGGGCAGGCGAGCCGCCCAATGTGATCGAAGACCAGATTACTTATCCGATTGTCTCTGCTCTGCTCTCCGCTCCCAAAGTGAAGAACGTGCGCGCGCAGACGATGTTTGGCGACTCCTATGCCTTCGTTGTCTTCGAAGACGGCACAGATCTCTACTGGGCGCGCTCGCGTGTAACGGAGTACCTGCAGCAGATTGCGGGCAAGCTTCCGCAGGATGCGCACCCAGCCATCGGCCCCGATGCGACGGGCGCCGGATGGGTCTTTGAATACGCTCTCGTTGATCGGTCCCATACGCACAGCCTCGCGGATCTGCGCGCTCTGCAGGACTGGTATCTGCGCTACCAGCTTGAAACCGTCCCCGGAGTCGCCGAGGTGGCGAGCATCGGCGGGTTTGTGCGCCAGTACCAGGTAAACCTTGATCCCGGCAAGCTGTTCTCGTACGGAATCTCCGCCAGCACGGTGATCGATCGCGTCCGCCAGAGCACGAACGAAGTGGGCGGCGACGTCCTCGAGATGAGCGGAGCCGAGTACATGGTTCGCGGCCTCGGCTACTTCAAGAGCCTGACCGACCTCGAGAATGTCCCCGTTGCAAGCAAGAATGGAACCCCGGTGCTGGTGAAGGACCTCGGCTCAGTGGCGTTTGGCCCCGACATCCGGCGCGGCGCCGTCGACTGGCAGGGCCAAGGAGAAACGGTCGGGGGAATCATCGTCATGCGCTACGGCATGAACGCCCTGAATGTAATCGACGGAGTAAAGGCGCGGTTCAGGGAAATCGCACCGTCCCTGCCGGCGGGCGTGGAGATCGTCAGCGCATATGATCGCTCGTGGCTGATCAACGAGTCGATCCACACGCTCAAGCGCGATCTGATCGTCGAGGCCATCATTGTCAGCTTTGTCAGCATCATCTTCCTGTTTCATTTCCGTTCGGCGCTGGTGCCGATTCTCACGCTTCCCATCGCGGTATTCGCCGCATTCATTCCCATGCTGTATCTGCACGTGAGTTCCAACATCATGTCCTTGGGCGGGTTGGCGCTGGCCATTGGTGTGCTGATCGACGCGGCAATCGTGATGGTTGAGAACGGCTACCGGCATTTGGCGGAACGCAGCGATGTGCCGGATGAACCCGAGCGGCAGCGGCTGCTGATCGGTGCGGCGCAGCAGGTCGGCCCGGCGCTGTTCTATTCGCTGATCATCATCGTGGTGTCGTTCTTGCCGGTGTTTCTGCTGGAAGCGCAGGAGGGACGGATGTTCCGCCCGCTGGCCTGGACAAAGACGCTGGCCTTGATCTTCTCTTCTCTGTTGTCGATCACGCTTGTCCCTGCGCTCATGCCGCTGTGCCTTCGCGGCAAGCTGCGGCCCGAGTCGCGCAATCCTCTCGCGCACGCGACGAAGGCAATCTATTTGCCCATACTGCGTTGGTCATTGCGGCACTGGAAGACGGTTGTGGCGCTTAACCTGATCTTCCTCGCGCTGACGGTGCCGCTCTATTTCAGGCTGGGCAGCCAATTCATGCCTGCCCTCTATGAGGGCTCGGCGCTCTATATGCCAAGCGCACTCCCGGGCATTTCCATCACGCAGGCATCGGCGCTCATGCAGGAACAGGATCGGATCATCCGGTCGTTTCCCGAGGTGGCGACGGTGTTCGGCGCAGTGGGACGGTCTGACTCGGCCACCGATAACGCACCGCTCGACATGTACGACACGACGATCATGCTGAAGCCGCGCGAGCAGTGGCGGCCCGGGATGACCTACGAAAAGCTCATCCAGGAAATGGACGAGAAGCTGAAGTTTCCCGGCCTCGCAAACTCCTGGACGATGCCGGTAAGAAACAGGCTCGACATGGAACTGACTGGCATCAAGACGGCCGTCGGAATCAAGATCCAGGGCCCCGATCTGGAGCAAATCGAAGAGATCGGCGCGAGCATCCAGCGCGAGCTCTCCGCCATCCCGGAGACCAGTTCTGCATTCGCTGAGAGGGTCTCTCAGGGGTTCTATCTCAATGTCAATGTGGATCGGCCGGCGGCGGCGCGCTACGGCTTGACCGTGGCCGACTTGCAGCGCGTCGTAACCTCCGAAATCGGCGGCGCCGACATTGCTGAGAACGTCGAGGGAAGGCAGCGTTTCCCAGTCGCGGTTCGCTACGAACGCGCGTTCCGCGACCGGCCAGGTGAGCTGGCCGATGCGCTCATTGCAACTCCAGCCGGCGAGCAAATCCCGTTGAGCCAGGTGGCACGCCTTTCGTACTCGCGCGGGCCTTCAATGATTCGCGATGAGGACGGCGCACTAACTGGTTATGTGTACCTGAGCCTTAATACCAACGACTACGGCGGATATGTGACGCGCGCCCAGCGGCTGCTCGAAAACAAGCTCGCCCTCCCTCCGGGCTACACGTGGAGATGGGCAGGCGAGTACGAGTTTGAGATGCGGGCTAAGGAGCGGCTGAAGGTCATCCTTCCGATCGTCTTCTTTGTCATCTTTCTTCTGCTGTACATGGTCTTCAAATCGGCCCTTGAGGCGACGGTACTGATCTTCCCGACTCTGTATGCCATGTCTGGGGGCCTGCTGCTCCAGTGGCTGCTCGGTTACAACTTCAGCGTGGCCGTCTGGGTAGGCTACATTGCATTGTTCGGAATCGCGGTCGAGACCGGCGTGGTAATGGTCGTCTACCTTCACGAGGCCTACCAGGATCGAGCCGCGGAAGGCTGGCTCACGTCGGATGCCGACGTCGAACAGGCGGTCATTGAGGGTGCCGTGCAGCGATTGCGGCCCAAGCTGATGACGGTGACCGCGGTGATCCTGAGTCTCGCTCCGATCCTGTGGGAGACGGGCATCGGATCAGACGTGATGAAGCCCATCGCCGCGCCCATCGTCGGGGGCATGATCACCTCAACGATCCACGTCCTGATTCTCGTTCCAGTCTTCTTTCTGTTGATAAAGCGCCGCCACATCTCGAACGCGCTGGACCACAAGCCGTAATCAGCGAAAGGGGTTCGAAAACTGGCCACGATTTTCTGGCAAGTGTCCGGTGATCAGTGCAAGTCCGGCAATGGTTCCATCTTCCACACCTTGGATGACACATCCGATGGCTCTTCCCACCATCTCTTGGCGACAAAAGGTCTGGGTCACGCGGTCATTTGCGCGACCCAGGTCGCCTCACGCAACCTCCGGCCTTGCGCCTTGGCGCAGCACATGGCTGGAATGCATGGCGAGGAAACTCAGTAAATGCCCCTTATCGCTGGAGTCTGCCGAGCCCTAATCTCTGCAAAAGCTGTTCGCCGGCATTCTCGGGCAAATTCGATCTCGGGCGTGTACGTGCGACATCTGCGACCGACGTCCCTACGCTTTCGTTCACCGGGGTTGCCAGAAAGGCGTGGATCTTGCCCACATCCGGCCCGCTGAGGACCGTAGCCATGCCGGAAATTTGTCCGCGCGCGTTGATCTTGTTCGCCATGGTTGCGAAGAGGTTGGAATCTGCAGGGAGCAGCGTGTTAAGGTCGGTCATCACGCCGTCCTGCCAGATGAAGGCATGCGACCAGTTGAAGTTCCTGTCAAACGTGCTTCCTACCACCTGGCCGCGGTTATTGATACCTGTGGCGAGGGCAGCGTAATCTCCCGGCAGAGTGCCGAGGTTGGTGAGTGCTCCGTTCTGCCAATACGCGCCGTAGAGGGCTGGGCTAGTAGGGCTGAGGACGAATCCGACGATCTGGCCGTGGTCGTTAATGCCGTAGCCCCTGCCGCCGGCGCCGATGTCAGGAAGCTGGACGACAGTGTCGCCATCCCACAACACGGCGTGGATGGCGCCGCCGCAGATTCCCGACTGGCCCACGGCCTGGCCTCGGCTGTTGATGCCGTATGCAGCGCCGCTCGAATCGTTACCCAGGGTCGGAAGGGCTTCGACTTTGCCATCGTCCCATATCACCGGCAGGGTGATGTGGTGAGGCGCGCATGCGGAGTCCGTGGCGGCCGTCTCCGCGGTTCCCGCGATCTGTCCGCGATCGTTGATATCGCTGGCCCTTCCGTTATTTCCGCCCAGCGTGGGGAGCGCGTTCAAGTGGCCGCGGCGCCAAAGAAACGGAAGGCAGGTAAGCTTTGTGCCGATTTCGCAAACATCCTCGCCATCCGGGTCTGGAACCGCTGTTTCCGACATGCCGACTGCTTCTCCGCGGTTGTTGATCCCACCCCAGTCCATCCAACTGTTCGGTCCTCCAAGCGTGCCGACGTCGATCTTGAGTCCGTCGATTTCTATTACATCGCGGGCTTTTACAGGCTGCCCCGTGACTGGAGGGGCTATGACCGCATCCTGGATCCACGTCCAGCCGTGATCATTGAGGGCCATGGCACAACCCATATTGTCATCGGGCAGAACGCCCAAGTCGGTAATCCTGTAGCTCGTTTGAGCGACCGCATCGCTGAAGCAAGCCAGAACAATGGTCGTCACCCACGGTGTCCAGGAATTCTGCAACCGTTTAAGCATGCTCATATCTCCTGTTGTCCTCCGGTAAGGTTGGGGTGCCGAGACCACCGGCGATTTACGCCAGGTGCGGCCCGGCGCTCGGGCAGTTTACTTGCAATTGAGAGCAGTATTGGCTCACAACTTCACGACCCCTGCTGAGCGACAACTGAGGCACGCGGTTTTCCGCGTTCATAACGAATACGTGATTCAACAGCCCCAACATTTCAGAATTGGAAAACGAGGGTCGAAAGAACAGATTCCCGTGACGACCAGACAACGACTGGAACGCCTATATCTCCAACTTTCCATACACACGGAGCGAAAGGTTACGAAATTCGAACGCGCGGGTCCAACATGAGACCGGCCCAATTCCAAGAACCGAGCACACAATCGCCGTCATGGAAGGCGTGACACAACCCGCTTCGAGACTGGCGCGGTCCTATCTTTGGTCCATCTCGATTTGGCTTGCCCTGGCCCCGGTGGATGCGTGGGAAGACAAAATCGGCCTGGTGGACAGGGGTTTGCACGCGCCCTACGGGATCCTGTTGCTGCGTCAGTGTGCCTGGCTTCTTACAGCTGCGCTCCTGACGCCGCCAATATTCTCCATCGTTCGCCGCTACCCGATAACCGGTGAGCACCGCGTGGGACGAGCGGCAGGATATCTCTTCTGGAGCCTGCCTTACCTGGCAGCCTCCGCTTGTATTCGGACTGCATTGCTGCCCCCGTGGAATTTTGCGGCTCAAAAGTTCGACCACAGAACGGTCACGGCACTAATTTCCAACATTCATCCCTTTGGTTTTCAACTCTGGTGCTATCTCGCAATCCTGGTGGCCGCGCACGCCTACTATGCATTCGTGCGCACCAAGGCACAGGAACTGGAACAGTCGGAACTGCGACAGGCGCTGGCCGCGAGCGAACTGCAAATGTTGAAGAGCCAGTTGCAGCCTCACTATCTGTTCAACACCTTGCATGGGATTTACACCCTGATCGACAGCGACCGCGCCAAAGCCAAGGCAAGCGTGCTGAAACTGTCGAACCTGCTCCGCGCATCGCTCGAGTATGGAAATTCCGATCTCATTCCCTTGGCAGAAGAGCTGAAGTTTGCGAGATCTTACCTGGAACTGGAACAGATGCGGCTGGAGGAGAGGCTGCAGACATTGTGGGATGTCGATCGCGAGACATGCGAGATTCTCGTGCCACATCTGACATTACAGCCTTTGGTGGAGAATGCGATTGTGCACGGCATCGCATGCTGCCGCGAGGGAGGGTGGCTTCGGATCGCTTCCAGGAAACTTGGTGAGAGGGTGGAGCTTGAAATCAGCAACAGCGTCGGCGGGAAGAGCCGGCAAGGGCTGGGGCTGGGTCATCGGAATACCGCGGCCAGGATTAAGCACCTCTATGGGGATGAAGGAACTTTCGCTTTCAAAATTGGCCCCGACGATGTGGCGGTTGCAACCCTCAGCTTCCCCGTCTTTCTGTTGCAGCAGAGGCAACCGCCGGAATCGCAGTTTGTCGGGCGCAACGGAGACCAGCCATGCGTGTCTTGATAGTGGACGACGAACCCCTCGCGCGAAGCGCATTGGAGCGCGCTCTGCGCGGCAGGAACGACATCGAGACGCTGGATTCGGCGAAAGACGCCATCCAGGCGCTCGAAATGATGCAAGAAGCCACGTACGATGTGCTTCTTCTCGACATCAGGATGCCTGAGCTTTCCGGCATTGACCTCGCTGATCGCCTGAACAAGAGCAATCAGCCGATTCCGTCGATCATCTTTGTGACTGCCCACGACCAGCATGCGGTTGCAGCCTTCGAGAATCATGCCGATGACTATGTCCTGAAACCGTTCTCGAGCGCCCGCGTTAACCGGGCCTTAAACGTTGCGCTTCGACGAACAGAAAACGACCGCGCCGCCCGGCTCCTGAGGACGCTGCACCTTCTTGAAACGCCGCTCGCAAAGCCCCACTTCAAGGTCGCGATCAAAGGCAAGGGCAGAATTCTTTTCATCGATCCGGACGAGATGGCGGTGATCCGCGCCGACGGTAATTACGTCTTGCTGGAGAAACGGTCAGGATCCTATCTGCTCCGGGAGTCGCTCTCGACCGTGGCGGAGAAGCTGAAACCGCATGGCTTTATTCGAATACACCGCTCTGTGCTGGTCAATACTTCCTTCGTTGAAGAGATTCAGCCGTGGCCTACGGGCGAATATGTGCTGAAGATCAAAGGCGGGCAGGAGTTCACGGTCACGCGCATGTACAAGAACAACCTGAAATCGATCGCCCAACTCTGGGTGGGCACCGACGCATTCTCGTGACAGGGTCCGCCTCTTCCGTTGCGAATCCACCTAGCTCGGCACTGCCCGCGAATCCGAGTCGCGTTCTCATCGTCTGTACTACGAAATGCGCGAAGTGGGGTGAACACGCGCCTGCAGGGTTTCCTGCCAAACGAAAAGCCCGCTGAATCAGCGGGCTTTAGCATCAAATGGCTGGTAGACCATTTGCTCAAGGATTGGAACCAAACGATGCTGCACCTGTATGCGGTCCTCGGTAACAGGCCGAACATCCACGCAGGAGCAACACGACCGGGCGTACCCCTGCCGAGATGACGACGGGCGACTCGATCCGAAGGGTACGATCCGTACTCAAAAATCGGCCTTTCGGATAGTGAACCTTCGACCGCACCATTTTGTAAGTTCTTTGTTTACAGTGGCGGCTTGAGGTCGATGCTCGGAGCCATGCCCGCTCGTACCGATGGAGGTGCGAGTGAAATCCCGCGTCATTGTTGACGATTTATCATTTCAGGCTCCAAAACACGCGATTTTGACGCTTGCGAGTTTGTCGAGGAGCTTTTCGGTGGGCAGACTACCTCGATCTTGCCTTGGTGCGTGACGGGAGCTTGAGCGTACCCGACGCTGCGTAACGGCGCGTCCTTGCGATGGCGAAGAGGAGCGCATCGATTTCGACTGCATCGTCGATGCCGTCCTCGATACGAGGTCCAAAGGCATCGTGCCACGGACTTTTCGTGATGTATTTCACGATGCCCTCGACATCGGTCACGCTCTGGACATCAGCCGGTTCGTAGTCGGGTCGTCCTTGAACCTGAAGCTCCTCGGGGATCGCACGCATCCATTCTGCACTCCACTTCTCACGGCTCATCGTGTTCCGCCCCGAAGTGTAGCCGGGGGCGACGTGCATCAACACATGGAGGTGGGGATGGTAGTAGCCGGGACTTGGGGAACGGGAGACCTCCTTACGGATGAACCATCCGCGTAGACTTGGCACGGCCTTTAGCATGTCGGTGGCGCATTGAGTGACGAACTTGAGGTTGGCGCGAAGCTCCATGTCGGAGCAGTCGGCAACGGTGAACGTACCGAACCTCAGTTCGCGGGCCGGGATGTCCTGGACTACGCTCAAGAGCCGTCGCTGGAGCGCGTAGAACATGCGGCGGCTACATGCTGGACAGTAGGGACTTCCGCAACCTGACTTGAACCCGGCGCAGTTCTCCATCCTGCCGATGTAGTAGCCGCGAGTCAGGCCGGGAATACCTTCCGAGTCCATGACGACGGCCTGATGCACACCTTTGATCCAACTTGGGAACTCACTACCGACCGGCACGGCAAAACTCCAAGGGCACAATCTCCCGATGATGACGACCTTCCAGATTTCGACGGAAGAATGGGAGCTTGGCTAACGTAACGTGCTGCTCCACATAGACTTACGGCGTAGACCGTGTAAAGGACGTTGTTTTCACTATGTATGTACTATACGAAAGGTAGGGAGCATCGTGCTTGATGCCTGACCGCTGGGTGATGCTTCAGCGGGTCAACGTCTCCCGAGGAATGGAAGCCCGCCCTGAACGAACTTGATCCACCCGTCGGAACGAGGCTGGACTTCATGGAGAAACGGCGTCTTCCTTTTCTTCTTCTTCTTGGCTTTAGGCTGTTGGGGTGCAGCGTTTGAGTTCGGCTGTTGAGGTGCAGCCTTCGACTTCCGCTCCTTCCGTGGTCCGCGCACTACAGGCACTCCCATACCCGGCACTTCCTCGCGGAGGACTCGTATGTTGTCCACCCGGTCTGAGGACTTGGTACGCTTCGATTGGACCGGAACCTTCAGCTTCGGTTCCGTAGGAGGCGGTGGCACCACACGGACCTCCTTCACTGGCTTCGCCAGTGCGCGAACGGTTGGAGAACGGCGGGAGACAGGGCACGCAAGCATCAATGCTTCAGTGAGCGGGAGCCTCTGGCCCTTGTAGAACTTGCCGCTCTTCTTCGTGTCCATACGGGAGTCAGACAATGTGCTTCCGACTCGTTTCCAACTAACCCTGTTCCGCTTCTTCTGGCCCATGAGCAACCGGCTCCTCGTGCTGACCGTTGCATCCCATCGCGGCGGGCATCGTCGCGGAGGTCTCTCCCCGACTGCCACTCGCCCATACGATAGTGTGGATGCGCCTCCAACATTATCCCCACGATAGAGTGGATGGCAAGAGACCTCTGCATCTCGCTTGGAGAGCGCATACGCGAGTTGCGCCTGAAGCGGCACTGGCGTCAGATCGATCTTGCCGAGGAAGCCGGATTGCACGAGAACTACATCAGCGACCTCGAACTTGGGCGCAAGGAAGTGTGCTTGCGGACGCTCCACACACTCGCGGATGCGTTCGACCTGAAGACTTACGAACTCCTCAAGGGCATCGACGACTAAGATCGATAACTATGATCGTGACCTGCAACCAGTGCGGTAGTGTCGTGAAACTCACGAAGCACAACCTCACCTTCGTTGACCGCGACCGCGTTGAGTGCGAGTGCGGCAACGTCCTGCACGAGTGGAAGGGATCATATACATACTCGCCAGAACTCGTTGCTGGCCCCAACGCCGCTCCAGACGACGCGCCCGGCTCCGAATGAGGGTACAGCCCGTCGGAACACTTGACACGTTCTAAAAAGACTCAAAAAACTTCCGCGCAACCTGCGCGTGGTGGGATGTGGTTCCGCGCCCTGCCATTGTTCCCTGCATGGCATACGTGGGCTGCGGCGGGCCACACTGCGGGCCGTGCATGAGTGTGCAGAGACCGAATGGCTCACCACGTCTGCACTATATGCAGTCAGGTTGGGGTGTACTCCATCCTGACGATTTCACCTGACACTTATTACGTCAGGATAGGGCCGATTTCTTATTTTCTTGACAGTCTTCCCCGAAGGTCTTAGAGTTCATCTTGACACTCCCAAGGAGAACCACTCGGATGAGCAAGACCGAAGTACGGCACTACAATAAGACCGTCGGATACATTCGCGTTTCGTCTCTGGATCAACACACCGACCGTCAGCTTGACGGGCTGAAGCTGGACAAGACCTTCGTCGAGAAGGCCAGCGGGCGCGATCGGAACCGTCCACAACTTGAAGCGGCTCTCGACTACCTCCGGGAAGGCGACCGGCTCATTGTCCACTCCCTCGACCGGCTCGGGCGCAACCTCGTTGACCTCAAGACCATCGTGACGGACCTAACAGGCCGAGGTGTCACGGTGGAGTTCGTCAAGGAGCATCTGACGTTCACTGGGCACGACGACCCTATGAGTCATCTGCTTCTGGGCATCATGGGGAGCTTCGCCGAGTTCGAGCGGTCCCTTATTCGGGAACGACAAAGGGAGGGGATCGCCCTGGCGAAGAAGGCGGGCGTCTACAAGGGTCGGAAGCCCTCCTTGGATGATGCCAAGCTCAAGGAACTCAAGCGTCGGATCGCGTCGGGGGAGAAGAAGGCCGCAATCGCTCGGGACTTCGGCATAAGCCGCGAAACGCTCTACAGCTACCTCCGCTGACGCGCTTCAGATGGCACAAACGCGCTTGCGTTAGAATGCGTGTCGAGTCCAATTCACAACCACACAGCACGACCCGAGCCGGTCTCTAGGCGATGAGGGAAGCATGGCAAAACTTACAGAGCAGGAACAGCAGGAAGTCGTCCGGTTTATCGAGGCGGGCAAGCCTCTCCCGGATCAATACCGTTTTCTTCTCTTCGACGACAAGAGGGAAGTCGAACTCGTCTGGAACGGGAAGACGAACGAAGTTACGAACGTAGTCCTGCCGTTTCAGGTGATCGAGCAGGTGGACGAGCCACGAGCGGAGAAGCCGGAAGACCTTGCACTTCAGCCGGGTCTGTTCGACGCACGCGGACGGCAGTTGAAGGGCTGGACGAACAAACTCATCTGGGGCGACAACAAGCTCATTCTGTCCTCGCTGAAGAACGGACCTCTGCGGGACGAGATCGAAGCGCAAGGTGGGCTGAAGCTCATCTACATCGATCCTCCCTTCGATGTCGGCGCGGACTTCAGCATGGACATAGAAATAGGCGAAGACACCTTTACGAAGAAGCCCGGAATCTTGGAGGAGATTGCCTACCGGGATACATGGGGCAAGGGCAGGGATTCCTTCATATCGATGATCTATGAGCGTCTTCAACTGATGGAGGGACTGTTGTCCCCGGATGCGAGTATCTTCGTACATTGCGACTGGCGCGTGAACGCGCTCATCCGAATGGCCCTCGATGAGGTCTTTGGCAAGGACAACTTCAGGAACGAGATTTATTGGTACTACTACAACAAGATGCCTGATACCCGGAAAGGTGTGTTCCCCAGAGCTACGGACACGATCTTCTGGTATGTCAAGAATCACGCCTCCCGTTATCATTTCGAGCCGTTGTTGGAGAAACGAGCGGCACCGGTCAAACAACTCCAGCGAGTAAAGATCGACGGACGAATGGTGAACGCCCGTGATGAACAGGGCAACGTTCTGTACAGCGAACGCGCCGAGCGAGTGGTAGATAACGTATGGCGTCTGTCTATGCTCCAACCTGCCGATAAGACACAGAATCTTGGCTACGCCACGCAGAAACCTGAGACGATTGCTGATCGGATCATCCGTGCATGTACAGAGAAGGGTGATTTGGTGGCCGACTTCTTTGTTGGTTCCGGGACTACTGCTGCTGTAGCCGAGAAGCTGGGACGTAGATGGATCGTTTCGGACCTCGGGAAGTTCGCCATCCACACTACCCGGAAGCGCATGATAGGCGTCCAACGTGAGCTGAAGGCAACCGGGAGAGATTATCGCGCCTTCGAGATTCTCAACCTGGGCAAGTACGAACGCCAGCATTACGTCGGAGTCAATCCCAACCTGCGGGAAGCGGAACAGCAAGCGCAGATGGCGCGGAAGGAAATCGAGTTTCTCGAACTGATCCTGCGGGCGTACCGGGCGGAAAAGACTGACGGCTTCAAGACGTTCCACGGGAAGAAAGCCGGGCGACTCGTATCAGTTGGCCCGGTGAACCTCCCCGTTACACGTCTGTACGTCGAAGACGTGATCGCCGAGTGCAAACAGAAGCGCATCACTCGCGTCGATATCCTCGGGTTCGAGTTCGAGATGGGACTGTTCCCGAACGTGCTGGACGAAGCCCGAGCCAAGGGTATAGACATCGCCCCGAAGTACATTCCGGCTGAAGTCTTCGATAAACGAGCCGTCGAGAAGAATCAAGTCCGGTTCCACGATGTCTCGTATATCGAAGTGAAGCCGCACGTCGGCAAGAGTGAAGCGGGGCTACCCACAGTGGCCGTGGAACTGACCGATTTCAGCGTCTTCTACTCGCAGGATTCTCGCGCATCAGCGGAAGCAAGAGTTAAAAACGGCGGAAGCACCACGTATATCGAAAAAGGGACGATCTACAAGCTAACCAAGAGCAAGACCGGGGTGACATCCGTCGAGGCACTGACGAAGAAGTGGTCGGACTGGATCGACTACTGGGCAGTGGACTTCGATTACGAGAGCAAGAGGGAGATCATCCGGCGACCGCTCGTTCTTGAGAATCAACCCGTCCTGGTCGGGATGGAAGAGGAGCTTGCACCCGCGCAGCGTCCGCTTGAGGAGTACGAGGAAGTCTGGACCGGCGACTACATCTTCGAGAATGAGTGGCAAGCCTTCCGCACGAAGAAGGATCGGACGCTGGAACTCCGAAGTGTTGCGAAGGAGTGCGAACCCGGCGACCGTGTGATTGCAGTCAAGGTGGTGGACATCTTCGGCAACGACACCATGACCATTGTCCGGCTGCACCTGAATGGCAAGGCCAAGGGAGGCAAACGCTAATGGCCCTTCATCCGAAGTTCCCGTCTTCTCCGTATGCCATCCTCAACCCGGATGTTCGGTGGTTCCCAGCGGATGAAGCTCTTCGGGACACTACCGCTGATAAGCTCATGCCTCCGCTCGTTCCCACACTACGCAAGAAGGTGAAGGAGTGGCGGGAGAGCGGATATGACGGCGCGTCGGACACGAGCCGTAGTCTGCTGAACTGGTGGTTCGCTACGCCGAAGCTCTGGCCCCAACCGGACGGTACGCTAGGCGACTTCCAATACTACTTCGCACAGCGAGAGGCGATGGAGACCATCGTCTACCTCTACGAAGTCGTAGGGGCGAAAGACAAGCACGATCTGATGCGGTTTGACTCATCCGGCCTTGTGTCGGGCGGTATGTTCGATGAGAGTTGGCTTCGGTTCGTCGTCAAGATGGCAACCGGATCGGGGAAGACAAAGGTTCTCAGCCTTGCGTTGGCTTGGAGCTTCTTCCACAAGACGTATGAGCCGGATTCCAAGCTCTCCCGGAACTTCCTCGTCATCGCTCCCAACATCATCGTCTTGGACCGTATCCGCAAGGACTTCGACGGGCTGCGCATCTTCCTGAAGGACGACCCGGTGTTGCCTGAGAACGGGATGGACGGGCGCAACTGGAGGGACGACTTCCAACTGACCCTGCACATTCAGGACGATGTGAAGGTGACGCAGAAGACCGGCAATATCTTCCTGACCAACATTCATCGCGTCTACGCGGGGAATGACATCCCGGCTACTGCCGACGATGAGAACACGATGGACTACTTCCTTGGCCCTCGACCGACCGGAGCGACCACGGACCAGAACGTTGACCTGGGGATGATCGTACGGGAGATTGACGAACTCATGGTGCTGAATGACGAGGCGCACCACATCCACGATCCCGAGATGGCGTGGTTCAAGTCCATCCAAGACATCCACAATCGGCTTCTTCAGAAGGGGGCGTCTCTCTCCCTTCAGGTGGACGTGACTGCTACGCCGAGAGCGAACAACGGGGCCATCTTCGTGCAGACCATTGCCGACTACCCGCTGGTGGAAGCTATAGCTCAGAACGTGGTGAAGCATCCGGTCCTGCCCGATGGTCCGAGCCGCGCCAAGCTCGTAGAGCGGCAGAGCGCGAAGTACACAGAGAAGTACGCCGACTATCTGGACCTCGGAGTGATCGAGTGGCGGAAGGCCAGCGAAGAGCACGACAAGATGGGAAAGAAGGCCATCCTGTTCGTGATGACGGACGACACGCGCAACTGCGATGACGTTGCCGAGTACCTGCGAGGCCACTATCCCGATCTTGCGGGCGACGCCACGCTGGTGATCCATACGAATAAGAGTGGTGAGATTTCTGAGTCCACTTCCAGCAAGAACAAGGAGGAGTTGGACAAGCTTCGTGAGCAAGCCAACTCGATAGACAGTTGGGATAACCCGGCCAAGGCTATCGTCTCCGTGATGATGCTGAAGGAAGGTTGGGACGTTCGGAACGTGACCACCATCGTCGGACTGCGGGCGTTCGCAGCTCCGAGCAACATCCTGCCGGAACAGACCCTAGGGCGTGGACTGCGCAAGATGTACCGGGGCGACGTGGAAGAGTACGTCAGTGTGGTCGGGACGGACGCTTTCATGGACTTCGTTGAGTCCATCAAGAATGAAGGTGTGGAACTTGAGCGGAAGCCGATGGGTAGCGGCACCGGTCCGAAGACTCCGCTGATGATCGAAGTGGACGAGGAGAACGAGCGCAAGAACCTCGATGCGCTGGACATAGCACTTCCGCGCCTGACTCCCCGCGTCTACCGGGAGTACAAGAACCTCGCAGACCTCGATGAAGCCGGGATGGGGCATGAGAAGGTTCTGTACCAGAACTTCTCAGAGGAGGAACAGCGGGAGATCGTCTTCAAGGACGTAACGAGCGGCGAAGTGACGCACACGACGATTCTGGACACTGCCGGAATTGCCGACTACCGCAGCGTCATCGGCTACTTCGCACAGACGATCATGCGTGACCTGCGTCTGGTTAGTGGTTACGACGCGCTGTATGGCAAGATCAAGTCCTTCGTCCGGCAGCAGCTTTTCGGAACCGAAGTTGACCTCGAAGCACCGAACACGTTGCGCAACCTCTCAGAGCTTCCAGCCACCCGGACGATCCTTGAGAGCTTCAAGAAGGCCATCAATGCCCTGACCGTGCGGGAGAAGGGCGATGCTGAAATCCGCGACCGGATCAAGCTGCGGGACACTCGCCCCTTCGTTGCGAAGGAACAGGGCTACGTCGTCTCCAAGAAGAGCGTCTTCAATCGCACCATCGGCGACAGCCGGTTGGAGCTGGAGTTCGCCAGCTTCCTTGAGGACTGCACGGACGTGCAATCGTATGCCAAGAACTACCTGGCTGTTGGGTTCAAGCTGGATTACGTCAAGGCAGACGGCGACATCTCCAACTACTACCCGGATTTCATCGTCAAGCTGCACGACGGGACCGTATGGCTTGTGGAGACGAAAGGCCGAGAGGACACGAACGATCCGGGCAAGTGGGATCGGCTTCAGCAGTGGTGCGCTGATGCGTCACGGCTCGATCCGGGACGGGAGTACCGGGCACTGTTCGTGCGGGAGGAGGATTGGGGCCGCTACAAACCGAAGACCTTCCATGATGCCGTCGCTGTGTTCGGGGGCACTGCACCCGAGCCGGTCTTGTCGTAATGATGGAGCGGACTGCACACTATGCAACCGAACTCCACTTTGAGGCACTACAACGCTTCCGACCCTCCGAGTGGAGGCTGACGTAGTTTGACGTGGCACGAAGCGCACACAGAGGCACTGACGGCCTCCGTGGGGCAACCTAACGCATGACCTGCTTTCGTGGGGAGCATTTGACGTGACCATTTCTATCGAACGATGCCGGGAACTACTGGGATCGGAAGCGGACGGTAAGACGGACGAGCAGCTACAGCATTTCATCGACGAGCTTGATAGTGCGTCGGCGACCTTCTACGACCAGATTCAAGAGGCATGGAAGCGTGATCCTGATTCAGTGCGCTGGTTTGTACACGCTCAACAAACGGGGGAGTCAGAATGAGCGGGTTGGCAGTTGTCTATGTAAGGGTGAGTAGCGCAGAGCAGGTCGAAGGCTACAGCTTGGAAGTTCAAGAACGCGACTGCCGGGAGTATTGCGACCGTCACAACCTCGCAGTTGACCGCGTATTCGTTGACGCGGGCGAATCTGCAAAGACTGCCAATCGTCACGAGTTCCAAGCTCTCTTCGCGTACATCGCACAGAAGCAAAACCGGACAAGAGTGACACACGTCGTAGTGGATCGGCTAGACCGGTTCAGTCGCAGCGTGGACGACGGTGCTATTTACCGATCCAAGCTGTCTTCCTGGGGGATCAAGCTCCGCTCCGTCAAAGAGCAAATCGACGAATCTCCCATCGGCAGATACATGACAACGGTGTTCAGTGCAAATGCGCAGTTGGACAACGACATGCGCCGTATCCATACCGGCAACGGTATGCAAGCAGCGGTGGAAGGTGGCCGATGGTGCTGGCCCGCTCCGTTGGGGTACTTGCCCGGTAGGAGCAAGAAACAACCATCGCTTACCCCCGATCCAGAACGCGCACCCCTCGTTGCGGAGTTGTTCACAAGAGTGGCCGATGGTCAGACCTTGATGGATGCTGTCGAGTGGGCGAGGGTGATCGGTCTACGCGGTCGGAGAGGCGGCGAACTTACAACGAGCACAGCGTCAAGGCTGCTTAGGAATCCCATCTACAAAGGGCGGCTTGAGCTTCCGAACTGGGGTGTGTCACGCGAGGGCGACTTCGCCGCTATCGTATCGCCTGAGTTATGGGGACGAGTTCAGGTCGTATTGAACGGCAATGCAGACGCGGTGATGGTCCCTCATACGAAGGTGAACGAGTTGTATCCACTTCGCGGCGTGATCGTCTGCGACAAATGCGGCAAGCTGGCTACAGCATCCACGAGTAAAGGTCGGAATGGGAGGTTCGCGTACTATCACTGCGCAAGGGGAGCCGGGCATCTCAGCATCCGGGTTGACAAGGCGGAAGGAGCGTTCATTGAGGTACTGGAAAGCTGGTGCCGAACCAGCCGAGGATGCGAGTTGTTGAGGAGGTCTTCCGCGACGTTTGGAACCGGAAGAACGCTTCTTCACAGTCGGATCGGGAACGTCTCGAATCTAGGTTGACAACGCTTACTGCCCGCAAGCGGAGAGTCATGGACCAGATGCAAGATGGGGTGCTCACTGGCGAGGACTTCCGCGTTCTATACGACTCCCTCAACGCGCAGCTTGCCGAGACGGAGACGGAGTTGAACGCTGTCCGGGCAAACGGTCCCGAGTTGGATGTGGACACAGCCTTCGGGTATTTGAGCCATTTAGTTTGGAACCAGCATATCTTCTATCAGGACAGCGACTTAGAGGAGAAAAGGCGGGTAGCTCGGACGATCTTCCCTGCCGGAATCCGATGCTCCAAAGATGGGTTTGGAACCGCCGTAACGCACAGTCTTTTCAGCGTCTTAGCGGATGAATCGGTGTCCCCAGAACATTTGGTAGCGCTACCGGGAATCGAACCCGGGTTTTAAGATTGAGAATCTCACGTCCTAACCCCTAGACGATAGCGCCATTGCAATCAGCAGGCTTTGCCACGATTCATTGACTTCCTGTCCACCGCCGGCCGGAACGGGCCTTGCAAATGAGCCTGCGGACACCCCGCAACCCCACCGCGGCGAAAGACCGGACAGTAAGGAACCGACAGCAACAACGGTCATGCTGTTGACCTTATCCAGTATCGCAAGCTGAACGGAAATTGGCAATTCGTTCCAGCCGCCCGCGGGGAGCAAGGAGAACCCCACCCGCTCCCGGTCCTCATTCACGCCCCACCTACCAGCTTCAGCGGTGGCAGTCGACGCGAGAAACAGAAGCCATCAACATGAATTGCCCACTATATCTCACAAAACACGAGCCGGATTGAGTCATGGCGAGGGATAGCAGAATCCCCGCCTTAGTTACTTTTGTCTAGCTTCTTTAGTGCTCTTGATCCTGTTTGCTCAAACGTTTTACTATTCGCCCGCAATTGAAAGATGTGCCGGCCCGTTTCGGTCGCGGATCGTGAAAAGAGCATTGAGGAAAATGCTCGCGCGACACCTCCAAACGAGAGCGAAATGTGGGCGCCGGCCAGCGTGCGAAGCCAATGATTTGTATCTTATCCCGGCTTCTTTTCTCTGAACGCACGTGAACTGATTGTGGCTGCGATTCCCAGTTGCTTTGGTTTCTACGCTTGACCTTTCGCAGCACACGCTTTCTTGCCCTACATCTCGACCACTGGATTTGGCGCATTCGAGAGAGCGGATGCGCCCATCACATACCGGCATCCTTACCGCACGCTCACTTGCTCACCAATGCATTGCGCGCCGGATGCAAAGGAGGATCTATGCAAAAACGCGCCTTCACACCGTTGCGCAACCCGCTCGTTTTCCATCGGTCACAGTTTTCTTTTCGAATTACTGTCACCCTTCTGCTTTTTCTCGCATCGTGCGCGGCATATGCCCAGCACGTCGCCAATCCCTTCGCCGGCGCAACGCAGTATGTCAGCCCGGACTGGGCAAACGAAGTAAAAGCAGCAGCCTCCGCTCAGCCAGCTGGTTCCACGCTCGCCAACCAGATGAACGTGGTCGCCACATATCCCACGGCGGTGTGGCTCGATCACATCGGCGCGATTTACGGCGGCGCCGCGAACAGCGGGCGAATGAGCCTGCAGGCGCACATCAATTCCGCGCTCTCGCAGCAGTCGGGTTCTGGACAGCCGATCGTTGTCACGCTCGTCATCTACGATCTTCCCGATCGCGATTGCGCTGCGCTGGCCTCGAACGGCGAGTTGAGCATTGCCGGCGGCGACACGGTCATCGGTCCCACCGGCGCCTCGGAGACCCTGACCGGAACCGGCCTCCAGGAATACGAAAACGACTACATCACGCCGATCTTTAACATCCTCCAGCCCTTCGGAAGCAACGCGAACATCCGCTTCGTTCTCGTCGTCGAGGATGACTCGTTGCCCAACCTGATCACGAACACCGGTGAGTCGCCGAATTCGCCCATCGCCAACTGCGTCGCCGCCAATGGCGGTGTCTCCGGTTCGCCTTCGCTGAATGGCGTCTACGTGCAGGCAATTCAATATGCGCTCAGCACATTCCATCAACTGCCCAACGTTTACAACTATCTCGACGTGGGCCACCACGGATGGCTTGGTTGGCCGAATAACTTCCAGGCAGCCGTTCCTTTCCTCACTTCCGTCGCGAAGGGAACCACTGCGGGAGTGGCCAGCGTTGACGGCTTCATCACCAACACCGCCAACTACGGGCCGACGAAAGAGCCCTTCATGACCGCCACAGAATCGATCGGCGGAAACCCCGTGAACTCGGCTTCGTTCTTTCAATTCGACACCTACATCGACGAAGAAGACTATGCCGCCGCACTGGACGCAGCCTTCGTTCAAGCTGGCTTCCCGTCAACGCTCGGGTTCCTCATCGATACGTCGCGCAATGGCTGGGGCAGTTCCAGCCGTCCCACAGGTCCGAGCTCCAGCACGGATGTAAATACCTTCGTCAATGCGAGCAAGATCGACCTGCGCGACAGCATGGGGCAGTGGTGCAACCAGCCCAACGCCGGCCTCGGCGTGCCGCCCACGGTAAACCCGGGTGGCTTCGCGAACCTCTCCGCCTATGTGTGGATCAAGCCTCCGGGAGAATCGGACGGCAACTATCCGGGCAGCGTATACAACGGCGTCACGTCCACAACGGGCGACCCCAACTGCAATCCGACACACGACAATTCGCTGGCCAACAATCAGCCCACCAATGCAGTGGCGAACTCTCCCAAGGCGGGAACCTTCTGGGTGCCGTACTTCACCATGCTCGTGCAGAATGCCTTTCCCGCCGTCCCCGCAACAACGGCGCCTGGCTTCAGCATCTCCGCCAGCGGCGCTTCCGTAGAGCAGGGAACCTCGGCCACTGACAGCGTGACGGTTTCGGCCATCAACGGCTTTAGCGGTACCGTTGCCCTTTCCGTCAGCGGGTTGCCGTCAGGCGTAACAGCCTCGTTCAACCCTGCATCGGTCACAGGCTCGGCAGGCAGCACGCTCACATTCACCGCCTCTAACACTGCCACGGTGGGCGCGGCCACGGTCACAATCACCGGAACCAGCGGCTCGACAACCGAGACTGCGACGCTCACTTTAACGGTGACCGCGGAGCCCAACTTCAGCATTTCAATTTCACCAACGTCGCTCAATCTGCCGCCGAACACCAATCCCACAGCGACGGTTACAGTCACCTTCGTCGGCGGACTGACGGGCAGCGTTTCACTGAGCGCCGCCAATCTTCCCTCGGGGGTCGGCGCCAACTTCAGCCCGTCTTCCCTGAACTCCAGCGGAACGTCGACAGTCAATTTCACCTCTCAGTCGAACACGCCGGCGGGCACCGCTAACATCTCCATTGTTGGGACCGATGGTTCCATCTCCCATTCCGCAACGCTTGCGCTCACTACCGGATCTTCATCGTCGGGCTTCACGCTTGCGGCTTCCCCGTCGTCGCTCTCGGTAACGCAGGGCTCAACCGCAACCGACACCATCACCGTCACCGACACGGGCGGATTCACCGGCAGCGTCACCCTTGCCGCCTCCGGCTTGCCCAGCGGCGTGACCGCGTCGTTCGGCACCAACCCCACAACCGGCAGCAGCGTCGTCACGTTCACCGCCAGCAGCACGGCCACCACCGGAGCATTCACCGTCACCATCAACGGAACCTCCGGCTCCACAACGGCGTCCACCAACATCACGCTCAGCGTTGCAGCCAAAACCACGCCCGGCTTCACGCTGTCTCCATCGGCATCGTCGCTGTCTGTAACACAGGGCGCAAGCGCAACCGACACCATCACCGTCACCGACACGGGCGGCTTCACCGGCAGCGTCACCCTCGCTGCTTCCGGCTTGCCCAGCGGAGTAACCGCGTCGTTCGGCACCAACCCCACAACCGGCAGCAGCGTGGTCACGTTCACGGCCAGCAGCACGGCCACCACCGGCACATCCACGGTGACCATCACTGGAACCTCGGGCACCACGACGGCATCCACCAACATCGCGCTCACCGTTGCAGCCAAAGCCACGCCGGGCTTCACGCTGTCGCCATCGGCGTCATCGCTCTCGGTCACGCAGGGCGCAAGCGCGACTGACACCATCACCGTCACCGACACGGGCGGATTCACCGGCAGCGTCACCCTGGCCGCCTCCGGCTTGCCCAGCGGCGTAACCGCGTCGTTCGGCACCAACCCCACAACCGGCAGCAGCGTGGTCACGTTCACGGCCAGCAGCACGGCCACCACCGGAACATCCACGGTGACCATCACCGGAACCTCGGGCTCGACGACCGCGTCCACCACCATCGCATTGACGGTCAACGCATCCGGATCGGGCGTCGCCTGCCACGTGATCTACTCCATCACCAACCAGTGGCCGGGCGGCTTCGGCACGGCCATCACGATCCAGAACACCGGAACCACGAACTGGACAAGCTGGTCGCTCACCTGGGCCTTCGCCAACGGCCAGACCGTCACCCAGTTGTGGAACGGCAATGTGTCGCAGAGCGGAGCCAACGTCACCGTAACCAACATGAGCTACAACGGCTCCATCGCCGCAGGTGGAAGTTACAACGGCATGGGATTCAACGGTAGCTGGAACAACACCACAAACTCCGTTCCAACCTCGTTCGCTGTTAACGGCACGGCGTGCCACTAGGCGAACACTACACAGCAAGCGGAGCAAGCTTCACGGCTTGCTCCGTTTCTGTTTGGGTGCAGCACCCCCTCGGGACCTCGCAAAAGGAGACAAACGATGAATACACGGAAACAATTCAAGGCTAGTGGCAGAAACGGCCGAATCAGCCTCCGATCGACAATCGTATTGGCTGCACTGTGCGTGGGCATCCTTGCAATGCCCCGCACCACGGCCGCGCAATCCAGTTGTTCGCAATTCGATGTAACGCCGCTTGATGGCGGCGTCTACAACTTCCAGATGAATGAGTTTGACTCATCGCTGCAAGAATGCGCCACCATCAACGGAATCGGCTTCACGATCACGACTGCCAATTTCAACAATGCCACGAATGGCTCGCCCGCGACATACACCTCGGTTTATCGCGGCTGCCACTGGGGTACGTGCACTTCGTCGAACCCATTTCCGATTGAAGAGAACAACATTGCCTCGGCCACGTCCAGCGTCAGCATCACCCAGCCGTCAGGCTACAACAACGATGCCGCTTACGACATCTGGTTTAACCAGACCTCCACGACATCCGGCCAGCCCAACGGCACCGAAATCATGATCTGGCTCAATCACCAGGGGTCGATCCAACCGTTCGGCTCCCAGGTCTCCACCGTTACCATCGACGGCGCAAACTGGGCGGTTTGGACCGGAAATCAAAGCTCCTGGAAGATTGTCTCCTATGTCGCCGACACGCCCGTGACCTCTGTCAGCAATCTGAACCTCCTTCCGTTTTTCTCGGATGCCGTTTCGCGAGGCAGTCTCCAAACCAGCTGGTGGCTGATCGACGTTGAGTACGGCTTCGAGATATGGACAGGCGGCCAGAATCTCGCGACGAGCAACTTCAGCGTGAGCGCAGCCGCGGGCAACGGCGGAAGCTGCTCCACCGTGCCCTCTGCTCCCAGCGGACTCAGGGGCACGGCCGCATCTTCAAGCACCATCAACTTGAGTTGGACCGCTGATACCGCTCCTGCCAACTGCACCATCTCTGGCTACAACGTCTATCGCAGCACGACGAGCGGTTTCACGCCTTCGTCGAGTAACCAGATTGCAAGCGGCGTTACGGCCACCAGTTATTCCGATACCGGACTCGCAGCTTCCACCGCGTACTATTACGCGATCAAAGCGATAGATGCGGCCGGTTCATCGAACGCTTCGGCTCAGGCCAGCGCCACCACGCAGTCATCTGGCGGCGGAGGCGGCACATGCACAGTGGATTACTCCATCAGTAACTCGTGGTCCGGGGGCTTCGGCGCGTCCATCAGCATCAAGAACAACGGAACCACCGCCATTTCCAGCTGGGCCCTGGCGTGGACCTTTGCCAATGGACAGACCATCACGCAGTTCTGGAATGGCGTGGAGTCGCAAAACGGAGCCACTGTGACGGTGAAGAACGAGAGTTACAACGGCAGCATTCCCGCCGGCGGCACTGTCACTGGGCTCGGCTTCAACGGCACATGGAACAACTCGACGAATGCGATTCCCTCCGTGATTTCGCTCAACGGAACCGCCTGCACAGTCAACTAGCCCACTCGTGCAACAGGAATGGAGATTCCACCATGTTCAACAGGATTTCCTCCCGCTTCGGTGCGGCGGCGGCGGCAGCCAGTATGGCTCTCGCCGCTGCCCTCGTGGCGCCCTCGGCTTCAGCTCAGGGCGCCGGCTACTGGCATACAAGCGGCAACAAGATTGTCGACTCGAACGGCACACAGGTGCGCCTGGCTGGAGTCAATTGGTACGGTTTTGAGACAACTGACTACATAATTCACGGCCTCTGGGCGCAGGATTACCACACCATCCTGAATAACATCAAAAGCCTGGGCTATAACGTGATCCGCATCCCTTTCTCCGACCAGCTGGTGGAAAGCGATCCGGTTCCGACTAACTATGCCGCATCTGCCGGTCCGGGGTTCGTCAACACTGACCTAAAGGGGCTCACCGGGCTGCAGGTCATGGACACCGTGATCCAGAACGCGGGAAACATCGGTCTGCGCGTAATTCTGGACAACCACCGCTCCGAAGCCGGCAACAGCAACGAGGCGAATGGCCTTTGGTATACAAGCTCCTATCCGCAAGCTAACTGGATCGCCGACTGGCAGACCATGGTCAACCGGTACTCGAGTTTCAAAGATCCCGATGGGAATCCGATTGTCATCGGCGTGGACCTCCGCAACGAGCCTCACCTTGGGGTGAACGGATCCGATACCGGCGCCTGCTGGACCGGCGACACGGCCACCAGCGGAAGCTATACCGGCTGTCCCGTAACTAACACAGCCCAAAACTGGCCGGTGGCTGCTCAAGCCGCCGGAAATGCCGTGCTGGCCATCAATCCCCACTTACTCGTCTTCGTCGAAGGAATCGATTGCTACAGCGGCTCCTGCGATTGGCAAGGCGGAAACCTCGCGGGCGTCGCCTCGAACCCTGTAGTGCTCAACGTTGCCAACCAACTGGTGTATTCCGCACACGACTACGGGCCGAATCTCTTCCAGCAGCCGTGGTTCAACAGCAGCACCACCAACGCCAGCCTCGTAGCCGTGTGGAACAAGTACTGGGGATATATCAACAACGCCGGCACAGCTCCGGTCTGGGTCGGTGAATTCGGCACCGATAACAACAGCTCCGATCTCCAAAGCTCAGCCGCAGGCAGCCAGGGACAATGGTTTCAGGACCTGGTGGGCTTTATCCAGGCGAATCCAACCCTCAACTGGACCTATTGGGCTTTGAACGGCGAGGACGAGTACGGGCTGCTCGATTCCACTTACGATGCAACGCCGGCCAGTGCAACCAAGCAATCCATGTTGGCCGCGATGCAATTCCCGCTCACCGGTGGCGGCGGCCTGGCGTGTCCTGTCCCTACCGCCGTTCCGACAAACTTCACCGGGACCGCCGCATCTTCCAGCCAGATCAACCTGAGCTGGAATGCTGTCCCGCCATCGGCAACCGGCTGCACAATCACCTACGACATCTTCAGCAGCACAACCCAATCCTTCACTCCGTCGCCGAGCAATATGATCGCCAGCGGAGTCACAGGCACGACTTACTCAGCCACCGGCCTGAAGGCATCCACTCAGTATTACTTTGCGGCAGAGACCGTCGACGTCACCGGCGCAACTCAGCCGTCGAGCATTCTTGGCGTCGAGACCCTCGCAGGCAGTTCGTCAGGCTTCACACTTGCGGCCTCCCCGTCGTCGCTCTCGGTAACGCAGGGCGCAAGCGCAACTGACACCATCACCGTCACCGACACGGGTGGATTCACCGGCAGCGTCACCCTTGCCGCCTCCGGTTTGCCCAGCGGCGTAACCGCGTCGTTCGGCACCAACCCCACAACCGGCAGCAGTGTGGTCACGTTCACGGCCAGCAGCACCGCCACCACCGGAGCATTCACCGTAACCATCAACGGAACCTCCGGCTCCACAACCGCGTCCACCAACATCACGCTCAGCGTCGCGGCCAAAACCACGCCCGGCTTCACGCTGTCGCCATCGGCGTCATCGCTCTCGGTCACGCAGGGCGCAACCGCAACAGACACCATCACCGTCACCGACACGGGCGGATTCACCGGCAGCGTCACCCTTGCCGCTTCCGGCTTGCCCAGCGGCGTTACGGCGGCATTCGGCACGAACCCCACAACCGGCAGCAGCGTGGTTACGTTCACGGCCAGCAGCACGGCCACCACCGGAGCATTCACCGTAACCATCAACGGAACCTCCGGCTCCACAACCGCGTCCACGCACATCACGTTGACGGTCAACGCATCCGGATCGGGCGTCGCTTGCCACGTGATTTACTCCATCACCAACCAGTGGCCGGGCGGCTTTGGCACGGCCATCACCATTGAAAACACCGGAACCACGAACTGGACGAGCTGGTCGCTCACCTGGGCCTTCGCCAACGGCCAGACTGTCACCCAGTTGTGGAACGGAAATGTGTCGCAGAGCGGAGCCAACGTCACCGTAACCAACATGAGCTACAACGGCTCCATCGCCGCCGGCGGAAGTTACAACGGCATGGGCTTCAACGGCAGCTGGAACAACACCACAAACTCCGTTCCAACCTCGTTCGCAGTGAATGGCACAACGTGCAAGTAACCACGCCCGAAGCGACGAACCGGTCGAACGAAGATCGGAGTGCATAAATCTCCGTCTTTGGAACCAACAGCGTGGAGAGTCTTCTCTCCACGCTGTTGCATTTTCACCGTCGCCGCAATCCAGCGCATTAACTCAAATATCTCAACGCCTTCGCCCGGCCCAGACCCCCTCTGCGGTCCGCTGCAGCCTCCTAAATACGTTCAGTTTCGCGTCATTTACTAAATTGATTCCCACCAAAAAGAGGCATGCCGCCACACTGTTAACACATTGCTTGTTAACACTTTCAGCGATATGAATGTACCTGTAAGTTGATTGACCATCAAATTCTCAGCTTCTACTCTTGACTCGTTTTCACACGTGAGCGTCCTCGTACTAACGCCGGGCGCGGGGCACTTTGAGTTTCCACGGCACCTGCATGATCGGACTTCTGTTCGACTGCAAAACTTTCTGGAGGGGGTCGAAATGACCAGATTGAATTCCTTTATTCGGCGCACTCTGCTGGCCGCCGCGATGCTTGGTTTCCTGTTGTTACAGTTGCCTGCAAACGCCGCGCCTCTCAACTCCAACACATCTTCCGTTACCCTCACCGCATCGCTCGCGGAGTCACTCACTATCTCGACCACCGTTAGCTCTGTGACCTTCAACCTGGTGAACGGATCTACCGTAACGGGCAGCGCCGGCGTTCCGATCACGACGTCGTGGGTGCTTGGCCCGAGCCGCACGTCGGTGATTCTGTATGGGTCTTTCGCCAGCTCGACGGCGGCCCTCACCGATAGCTACACGACGCCGGACAACATTCCATCCGCCGATGTGCTTGGCCAGGTAACGACAGGCACTCCGACCACCTATACGGCGTTCAGCCAGACAAACAGCGGATTCGGCGCCGCCTCAGCCAGCCTTCTCCTGTTCAACCAGGCCATCTCCAGCACGAATGCAAATTTCGTGTCCAACCGCAGCGACACGCTGAACCTTGAGATCGCCACCCCGGCGAGCCTTCCCGCGGGAACCTACACAGGCACGCTGACCCTGCAGGCGCAGGCAAACTAGACCGTTGACGTGGCTCCTTGAAACAGGAGCGTCGCACAAGGCGCCTGCCGGTATGAGGATGACCTCAACGCCGGCAGGCCCTCGGCGAAGCCGAGCAAATTCCCGGCAAGACAAAATCTTCGCCGGCAACTTAGGGCCAACACGGACGACCGGGCCGAGGACGGAATTATGAAACACGGGCCGCGCATCGGAATGAGTCTGACTCTATTGCTGGTGATCGCTTCGGCGTGCCTGGCGCAGTCTGTATCGCCGATCATCACCGAATACAAGGAGAAGGGCGAAGGCAAGATCGAACTCTCCAACAACACGCTGTCGCCGCTGGTTGTCACAATCCAGCCCATGAGCTTCAGCATTGCCAGGGACGGAACCGCGATCTACCGCCCGCTCGATCCTTCGATCCACGTTGACCTCTCGACCACCAGCGTTCGCCTCGAGCCCCGGCAGGATTACTACGTGTTCTACAAAACGCGCGCCGATTCCCTGCCCGCCTGGTACACCATCTACGCGACCTTCTCGCCAATCCAGCGCGGCCCGGGAATCAACGTCCGCATCATGCTGCCCCACACGGTGTACCTCTACCAGAAGGAATCACTGCGCCGCGAAGATGTGCGCGTGGGTGAGGTCACCTATCTCCCCGAAAAGAAGTTGGTGGTCTGCGACATTGAGAACATCAGCAAGGCATACGGAAGGATGCGGGAAGGAACAATCCAGGCGGGCAAGGATTCAGTGCCCGTGAACGGATTCCCGCTCCTGCCGGGCAGTCCGCGGGTTCTTCAGATTCCGTGGACGAGCAGCAAGACTCCCGAGCAGATCAGTCTTCACTTCGATCGGTTCGAAATAAAGCTGCCCGTGAACCAGGGTCCGCCCAGCCTGATTGCGTCCGCGAAGTAGGCGCGAGCGAGGAAACCGATACGGCCATGCCGCGCGCCCTTCGAGCCATTTCGATTTTTGCCGCCGCCTGCCTCTGCCTGTGCATGGCGCGCGCGCAGGTGTATGAGCTGAGCGGAGGCAATTCGTCGCTGTACGAAGCCGGCGGCGGAACACTCGCGGTGCATGGGCCGAGCTACAACGCATCCATCGGCGCCGGCGTTATCGGCGGCCATTTTGCCTACGGCGCCAAAATGGAGAAAGCCGTCGGCAAAAATGTTTACTCCGCGGGCGACGAGCAGATCGACTTTCTGCTGCCCACCGATGTCTTCGACCCCAGCCACTACCTCTTCGCGCGCGGCCTTGGCATGAAAACAAAGCGCGACGGCTTCGACATTGCTGCCTTCGCGGGAACAGCCTCGAAGCTCTACGAAACTCCCCTGTTCGAGGGCGCGGGCTTCGGCGACGGAATGGGATTCCTCTCGCTGCACAAGGCGATCTCGCCGAAGTGGAAGTTCGCATCCGAGACAATCGTTGCGAGCAGGATGACGGAGATCGCGTCGCTGGAGTGGGAGCCCATCCGCAAATGCCTCATGGCGATCTCGGGCGGGACGGGCGCGAACGAGCCCTACGCGGCGGCCAGCCTCAACGTCTCGCGCAAATGGTTCGACGTCGTGGGCAGCTATGTCTACGCGGGGCCTGATTTCAAACGCGTCACCGTCACATCGCCCATGCAGGCCGAGCCGGACAAGGGAAATTTCCTGGCCACATTCAAGCCTTCCTCGTTCCTCAGCATCAGCGGCGGCGCGCAAAACTATCTCGTGCCGATCGACAACACCAACCCCGTCGGCAACCTCGCCAGCCCCACGCAGAGCAGCAGCGTGCGCAATGCGGGAGTCAACTTGCTGGCGGGCAAAGCGATGTTCAACGGATCCGTTTACAGCTCCACGGTGCTGGGCCAAACCAGCCACGCCGCAGCGTTCACCGCCGCGCGAGAGATCAACCGCTGGCTCAGGGTCTCGAGCAATTACATGGTCGCCAAGCCGAAGGATGCCGCGGCATCGAGCGGGTCTCTGACCACATTCACCGAGACCTTGAATCAGCACATCGGCGTGAACGAGAGCATCAGTGCATCCAACGGCCAGACCAGCTTCCTGTACGGCGGCACGCTGTTGACCAACTTCATCTCCATTAGCGCGAGCTACGAAACGTTCTATGTTCCGCTGCACCCGTCGAATCCTTTTCAGCAGTCTCTGATGCTTGACGTCGGCATTCACCTGTTCGGGCGGGTCAAGCTGCACGGCGCAACCTTTGTCGGCCCCACGGGGCACTTGCTGTACACCTCGACAGTGAATCTTGTGGAATCGCGCGAACAGGGCGGAGGAGTGGAGTACCAGCATCCATTGCTCGGTAACAGCATTCTCCGCGCGCTGGTCGTCGATGCGCTGGGCCAGCCGGTCGAAGGCGCCGCGCTTATGGTGGATTCGAAACCGGTTTTCACCAACGCCGACGGCATCTTCGAGCTCACGGAGAAAAAGGCGAAGGCGCACACGGTGGAAGTATTGACCGACAAGTTCCTATATGGCGGCCAATGGCAAGTGGACTCGAAGCCGCAGGCGATCTGGAGCAGCATTCGTTCCGATGAGCCAACCGCGCGGATCGTAGTGCGGCGGATTCCGCTCGCGGCGAGCGCGGCCGAAGCAGGCAATGCGGCAGCCGGCGAATCGGGGCGCCGTTGAAGTCGATGAGAACAGTTGCAGGCGCGGCGCGCTCCGTGATCGTCCTCGGGGCAATCGCCGCAGCCGGCATGTGCGCAAGCGCCCAGGCCTACCGAGTGCGCCCGATGATGATCCGCCCGGGCCCGATGGCCGTCAACAGCGGAACCCTCACCCTCAGCGCCACTCCCGGCACCGTCAAATTCACTCTGGTCCCTGGTGGAACGGTTCAAGCATCAGGCGGAGTCTCAGTTACAACAACCTGGAACTTCAAGGGCAACAACGTAACGCTGAACGTGTATGGCTATTTCAGCAGCGCGGCCGCCGCTCTCACGGATGGCTTCGCGCCGCCGGATCTGATTCCGTCGTCAGCCGTCTTCGGGCAGGTTTCAACTGGCGTACCCACCGCGTACACCGCGTTTACCCAGGCCACGCCATACAATGGGGCAGCTTCGGGCCTGCTGTTGGTCAACGAGACCTTCGCGAAAAAATCCAACAGCAGCCGGACGGACGTGTTGAATCTGGAAATCAATCTTTCGAATCAGCCCAAGCTGCCCGCCGGGACCTACACCGGCACGCTCACAATCCAGGCAACAATGAATTAGCCCGCCCCGGCCGGGACGTCAGATCCCCAGTTTGCGGACTTCCTCGTTGTAGTACTTGCGATAGAGGATGTCCCACTCCTGCGAGCCTTCGAGGATGATCTTTCGCTGCGAGGCGATCTTGGCGCGCGCGGCCGTGTCGATGCGGGCTTCCTCGTTGAGCAGCGTCTCGAGCGCCTTCCGTGCTTCCTGGCGGATCGTGTTGCGGTCTTCGAGGAAACCGACTTCGTTGATCTCGGCGAGCGAGTCGGCCACGGTGTGCGCCAGCTTGTTGAGCTTGTCGCGGCTGATCCTCATAGCACCGCCTTGTATTTGCGCGCCAGCTCCGTCTTCACCTTCTTGAACATCTCGGCGTACTGCGCGCCCGTCTTGCGCATTTCGTCCGAGTAGGCGTCGAGGATGAGGCGCACCTCGTCGTTGATGCGGTCCTCGAGGGCAAGCTCATCGGTGAGAGCTGCGATGACTCGCTCTTCGGTGGCTTTCACGCCACTCGTGGTGATCAACTTGGCGTCGATGAGGTGCTTGACCGTACGGCGGCCAAGGTAACCAATGTATTCGCGGGAAAAGATCATGGACTAAGGGTCAGGATAACGCATCGAACGGGGGTCTGTGAAGACAGGGATCAGCGGTCAGTGGTCGTGGATCCGAAGATGCCGGGTCGTCGCAATGCGCGCTTCCCTGCCCTATTCGGCGGGGTCCCAGCTTCCGTCCGGGTTGTAGTCGGTCATCGCTTCGGCCAGCTTGGCCGTGTCGGGGCCGAGGTCCTTCTGGTAGACCACCCCGTCCTGGTTCACGATGAAGGTCATCACCCCCGAGTTGCGATACCCGGCCGGATACGCAACGAACGCAACGCCGCGCGAAAGCTGCCCATTCGCCATGTAATCGCGCGCTCCGCCTTTGGCCGCCGCGCCCTGCCGCGTAATGAGCCGGTAGATGTACCCGTGGAACGGGGTTGGCTGGCCCTGGTTGCGCCGGTATCCCTCGTCAGACGCGCCCGCCAGCAGCGGCCCGATGGGGCTGGGAGGGTCGCTGTCCGCGGTCTTCCAGTAAAGCCCATCCTGCTTGCCCTCGTCGCTGACCAGCTTCATCGCATAGTGCTTCGTCTTCTCGCCATCGTGAGTGGTGGCGGCGTACTCCTTTTGCGCGTCGATCAGGGCTTGCAGCACGTCGATGGCGTCGTCCTCGTTGTTGCCGATCCGCCTGTAGAGGATCTCCTTGAGCCCGTTCTGCGTATCGAAGTACCACGCGCCGCTCGAGTTTTTCACCACGGGGATGGGCATCGGCCAGTTTTCGGGGCCGACATAAACCGTGACGGTCTGGTCAGGCGCGGCGACGACCCGGTGCATCTGGTCGTACTGGCTGGCGAACTTCGTCAGCGCGTTCTTGTCCGCGACGTCGTCGCCGGTATGCAGAATCTGCGCTGCATTCGACCCGAAGATTGCGTTCAGCCCATCGGAATCGCCGGCCTTCGCGGCGTTATAGAGAGCCAGCACCGCATCGCCCGGCGAGGAGAATGTCTTTTCGCCCGCCGACTGCGCGCGCGATGCCGCGGGAACCATCGCGACCAAAAGGACCAGTCCCGCGCCAAAAAAGTACGCAGCGCGGGAGCGTCGCGCGATCAATGCAGGGGAATGGAACGAGCGTGTCACCTTGGTCCTCCTGACTGCGCGGTTGCGGGTGCAGTCCGCATCGGCGTAATGGCCGCGAATCATCGCCGTCCTCCACCACCGCCACGGCCGCCGCCACCACCGCCGCTGCTGCCTCCGCCTCCGCCGCCACTGCGCCCGCCACCACCCCCACCGCGGCTTGCACCGCCACCACCACCGCCGCGGTTGCCGCCGTTCATGCTCTGCTGTCCGCGGGAGCTGTTGGCCCGGGCGTTGCCGCCCTGCCGGGAACCGCCGAGCGCTCCGCCGCTGCTGCCCTGGTTCCCATAACCGCGCACAGCCTGCCGGTTATTCTGGCTGGCGCGAGGCTGGCCCGCAGCGCCGCCTCGATTCGGCTGGTTCGCGGGCCGCTGCTGCGCGGAGTTCCCAATGCCCTGGTTCCTATTCCCCACACCCTGATTGCGATTCCCGTTCCCAACGCCCTGGTTTCGATTCCCGACTCCCTGGTTCCTGTCTCCCACCCCCTGGTTTCTGTTCCCCACGCCGTTGTCCCTGAACTGCGGCTGATTGCGGCTGTTGTCGAACCGCGGACCGTTGCCGAAGTCGCCGCCGCGGTTGTTCCCAACGCCGTTGCGGTCGCCAACACCATTCCGCCCGCCCACTCCGTTGCGGTCTCCCACGCCATTGCGCCCGCCCACGCCATTCCGGTCGCCGACGCCATTGCGCCCGCCCACCCCGTTGCGATCTCCCACGCCTCCAACCCCGCCAGCCCCGCCAACGCCTCCCACGCCGTTTCCCGCGCGGTTAATGTTGTTCGGATTCACCTGGTTGCGGTTGCCGTTGAAGTTCGCGTTGTTCCGGTTGTAGTAGCTGCTGCGGTTGGCGAATGTATTGGAGTTCGACACGTACACGTTGTTGTTGTAGTTCACGCTGGCGTTATTCCAGCCGCAACCCCACGAGTTGTATCCCCATCCGCAGCATCCGCCGCTCATCGCCGCGCCCACCATCATGCCCACGCCAAAAGAGATCAGGCCGGTTGCGACCATGGCGCCGGTCGGGTACACGTAGCCGGGATACACCGCCACCGGCGCTCCGTACACCACGGTCGGGTTGTAGCTGGGCACATAGACGACATCGGGTTGCGCCGACTCGATGACGATCGTCTGCGCGGGCGGCTGCACGATCGTCACCTGCTGCTCTTCGCCCGAAGACGCAGGCGCGGGCTCCGCCGCCGGAGCTTCATTCTGCACGTTCACGTTCTGCTGCGGAGTCGTCTTCAGATTGCCGGCCTGGTACGCCTTCTGCCGCATCACCTGCACGGCGTTCATCACGTTCTGCGGCGAATTGAAGTACGCATCGCCGAGGGCGGAAGTCCACGACAGGTTCTGCGCCATCTGCTGCATCACGTCGGGAAACTGCGTGAGCCCCTTGACGCTCACATCCCAGCTCTGCTGATCCACGGTCTGCGCAAGCTGCGGGCCCTTCAGGCTGGAGTTCTGCTGCAGCCAGCCCCACGCCTCCGTCACCTGGTCGGGAAAAGTGGATGCCGCAAGCACCTGCGCAATCAACTGGTCAGGGAACAGGGCGATAGGCGCCACGAGCTGGTAAAGCTCATCCGCCGTCGGCACGGCATCGGTGACGGCGGGCGCCTTGCCCGCCTCCGCCTCTTTCTTGCAGCCGTCGATCCCCGGCAGCGTCACCACAAGCGAGGCGCACACCGCAGCCGAAATGATCCTCTGAAGATTCGCCCGAAGAATCGTCATGACACGTGCCCGCTGCCGACGCTAACCGGATCGCAGGGCTGGCGAAACTGTCAAATGTGCTAGAAATCCCGCGGATCGGTCGGTGAGCGCGCCTGCCTTCAACTAGCTCCGATGCGGACACGTCTTCGAATTGATGCACTCCTCGGCAATGCGCAGCCGCTCCACAGGCCGGCCCGCAACAAGGTGCTCTTCAACTATCTCCGCCGCATCCTCCACGCGCACCCCGCCGTACCACACCGCCTCGGGATACACGACGACCGTAGGTCCGTGCTCGCACTGGTCGAGGCAAAGCGACTTGTTGATGCGCACGCGATCCGTGATTCCCGCAGCGCGTGTAACCTGCTGCAACTGCGTGAAGAGGTCGCTCTTCCCATCGCTGGTGCAGGAAGGGCGCGGCGCGCCTTCCGGCCGGACGTTGTGGCAGACGAAGACGTGGTGCTCATAGAGCGGCAATCGGTTGATCCTCCACTACAGATTAACGGGTACTCCCAGATTAACCGGTTCGCGCGCTGCACCCCGACCGCCGCCGATCCTCAGCAGTCCTCCGCCGGCCGCCGACAACTTTCTGAAACCGGGCGGTTGCGCGGGAGGTCCATCTGCGACAATGAGAGTTCGACACTTGAACCATGAGCAAAGACAACCTTCTCGCGCTTAAAGACGACATGGTGGCCTTCATCGAGGGCCACGGGCTCCGCCGTCTCCCCGGCTTCATCACCGAGGACATCTCCTCCGTCCTGTGGGATGGCAAAGGCAATCCCGACTCCTGGAAAGACTTCGTGGAGATGGCCAAGCACGTCGGCGCGCCGTTCGTCACCTTCAGCGAAGTCACCCTCGAACGCGAAGACCTGGACTCGCTGATCGAAGAGGCCGGGGAAATGAACTTCCCCGACGAGGAAGCCACCGAATTGGTGGAGGCGCAGTGGCTGCGCAAGTACGAGGGAATGCTGGGCTACGTTCAGCTTGGTTTCATCTACCAGGGGCTCGCGTTTCTGCACGAGACAACAACGGAGTGGTACGAGCGCTACCAGTCCCTTCTTGAGGATGTCGACAGCTTCCACGACATCGTGATCGACGACGCCCACTCGGGCGATGACGAAGAGGACGAATAGCAGCAGTGAGCGCGGCGGCAACGACGGCGGCAGCGGCGGCTCCTGTTCGCATCTACCCAAAGCAGCGCTGGGTAATCGCCCCGCCGCTTCAAGAGCAGGCTGCGTCACTTGCGGCCGCCGCCCACGTCCCCCTTGTGGTTGGTGAGTTGCTCGCCGCGCGCGGCGTCAACGATGCCCAGGACGCGCACACGTTTCTCTATCCCGACACAGCCCAATTGCACGATCCGCTGCAAATGGCGGGCATGGCCGCTGCGGTCGATCGCGTTGAGAGGGCCATCGCCGCGCGCGAGCCGATCCTGCTCTACGGCGATTACGACGTGGACGGCACAACCGCCGTCGTGCTCCTCAAGACCGCAATCGAAATGCTCGGAGGAACCGTCCGGTTCCACGTGCCGCACCGCCTGCGCGAAGGCTACGGCATCCGCACAGGCGTGCTCGAAGAGGCATTCGCCGGCGGCGTCCGGCTTGTCATCACGGTGGACACCGGCATGCGCGCCTTTGCCGAAGCCGATGCCGCGCGCCGGCTCGGCCTCGACCTCATCGTGACGGATCACCACCTGCCCAGCGCCGATGAAAAAGTCCCCGATGCGCTGGCCGTTTTGAACCCCAACCAGCCAGGCTGCGGCTATCCGGAAAAATCGCTGTGCGGCGCCGCAATTGCCCTCAAGCTTGCGCTCGCGCTGCTCGAGCGCCGCGACCCGCAGCGCATGCGCGAGAAAACGCTGCCCAGCTTTCTGAAGATGGCGGCCATTGCAACCATCGCCGACGCAGTGCCGCTGCGCGGGGAGAATCGCACCATCGCATCGCTCGGCTTGCGCGAGCTGCGCCGGCCTGCAGGCGCGGGCCTTCGCGCCCTGTTTGCGGCCGCCGCGCTCGACCCTGCAAACAAGCCGCTCACCGGATTCGACGTGGCCTTCAGGCTCGCGCCGCGCATCAACGCCGCAGGGCGCATGGATGTTGCGTCCCAGATCATCGAGATGTTCTGCACCCGCGATGCCGCAAGGGCCCACGAACTCGCCACAAACCTCGAAACGCTGAACCGCCAGCGCAGGGATGCCGAAGCAGCCGCCCTCGCCATCATCGAAGCACGCCTGGCGACCGATGCGGAGATCGCCGCCGGAAGGCTGCTCGTGATCGATGGCGAAGGATGGCATCGCGGCATCATCGGAATCCTCGCGTCACGCGTGGTGGAGCGCACCGCGAAGCCGGCCATCGTGGTCAGCGTCGAAGACGGCGTGGCGCACGGCTCAGGCCGCTCCGTCGATGGATTTCAGCTTCTCGAGGCAATCGAGACGTGCGGCGACCTGTTCACGCGATTCGGCGGTCACGCATTCGCCGTTGGTTTTGCCATGCCCGCCGATGCTCTTCCGGATCTGAAGCGGCGGCTCGCCCTCCACGCCGAAGAGCGACTGGCCCAGCGCGAGCCCGAACAGCTGCTGCGCATCCACGCCGAGTTGCCCCTCGACCGCATCACGCAGGTCCTCGCCGGCTGGATCAAAAAACTCGAACCCTTTGGGCACGGCAACCCCGAACCAATCTTCGTCGCGCGCAGAGCAAGGCTGATGCGGCCGCCGCGCGTCATGAAGGACCGCCACGTCCGTCTCGAATTGCAGCAGGATACAGGCCCCGCCGCCGCGCCAGTAACAGGGACCGCGGCCATGCGCTGCGTAGGATGGGACTGGGCCGGCCGGTGCGCGGCGCTCGAATTGACGGCCGGCAGCCTGGTCGATGTGGCCTACCGGATTCGCGAAAACGATCACCCGGAGTACGGCGGAATCGAGATCGAACTCGCCGGGATCCGCCCCTCGGAGTCCTGACCGCGAAGGCCGAACACGTTCGCAACCCCGCAAGCATTCAGAATGAGCAAGGCCCACGGCGAACCGTGGGCCTCGGTGTTATGTGTCGTAATTGCCTTTACCGCCGCGGCTCCTTTTCCTTTTGTTGAGGCCTCGACTGCGGATGCGACTCAGGGTGCTGCTGCTGCTCGCGAGGCTGAGTCGGGCGTGCCTGCTCATGCGGCGCTGGCCGCGATTCAGGAGCGGGCCGGTACTCCGGCCTCGATTGAGGCGCAGGCCGCGACTCAGGCATCGGCCTCGACTCGGGCGCAGGCCGGTACTGCGGTCTCGACTCAGGCGCAGGCCTCGACTCAGGCGCAGGCCGTGACTCGGGTGTCGCCCGGTACTGCGGCCGCGATTCCTGCGTAGGCCGTGTCTCCTGGCCCTGGCCCTGACGAACCTCACCGCGCGCGCCCATGTTGCCGGTCACGCCGTTGGGCCGCTCGTTTTCGCGGGCACGCGCCCCGCCATTGGCCGCCGGCTCCTGGTAACGCGCTGCTGACAGCGGGCGCGATTCCGCCATCGTCTGCGGACGGCCGTGATTCGCATTGAAGAAGCTTCCGCGGTCTGAGCGGGCCTGATCAATGTGCTGCTGCTGGAACTGCGTCGGCGACATGTGCCGCTCCTGCGAGAACTGCCTCTCCTCCGGGCTCGGCTGGTGCTGGATTCCGCCCGGTCCGCCGGCATAAGCCACGCGGCGGTCGTTGACCACCGTGTTCCGCTCCACGATGGTGCGGTCGACATAGACGTTGCGAACCACCGTCTCATTTACGTGCACGACGGCCGTGTTATAGGCAAAGTCGCGGCCATGCCACGCCCCGCCCACAAAGCCGACACCCATGTATCCAAAGCCATAATTCACGCCGCCGTAGTAGCCGACGTGCGGTCCCCAGTAGCCTGTGTGGAAGACGTAAACGCCGCCCGACCAGCCCCAGTAAGGAGGCGTCCAGAGCGCGCCTTCATAGGGGGCCGGAACCCAGGCGCCCGGAACCCAGTAGTAGCCGCCGCTGTCATAGTCGTAGGCCCAGTAGCCCGGCGTCCACATCATGTTCGGCTCGGGGCACGGAGGCTGCACATAGACAGGCAGCACTGGGGGCGCAAACCCGACGCTGATAAACACTCCCGCACGGGCTTGCGATGTGGGGATCAAAGGAAAAAGAAGCGCCAACACGAACCAACGCGCGTAGTGCATGATCCTCATTGAATCATCCTCCTAATTTCAGGCCCCGTGAGCGCTTGCCGCTCCGGGGCCCTGTAACTTTTAGAACCCGGCAAAGCTCCCCGAGTTGTGAAGTTCATAAGTGGAAATTGTGTTCGGAGCATGCGCCATATTCGCAAGGCCGCATGGAATCAGTGTAATAAGACCGCCAGGACACTCTGCGCGCACACGAAAAAACGCCCGGGGCGAACCACGGGCGTTACCCCTTTGACAGCTTCACTCGCGGCGCCCGACTCTCGCGCACCGCTTCAGAAGCGAACGCTCAGCCCGATGCCGAACACCGAGCGCGCCTTCAAATCCACCGGAACCACCACCGGCCCGTTGGGCGTGATCACGGCCGTGCTTCCGATCATGCCCGCCACCTGGCCGACCCCGATGTCGAATGCGAAGTGCGGATTCTCTCGCTGCGTAACGCGGACCGCGTAATCAAGCGTGGTAGGCAAGTGCGCGCGCGAGCCCGGCGGATACATGATCGCGTCGAGATTCTTTGACGTAGGCGGCTGCTGGCTGAACCCCGCCGCGGGCACGGCGACAATTCCAAACCCGACAGGAATCGGAAACCCGAGGCCGCCGAAGAGCCGTCCGCCAAAGCGCGTAGCCTGCCCGCCGATGCCGAAGATCGACGCGTTGGTGGCCTTCCAGCCAAAGTTGGCGAGGAAAGGCAGCGGCGCATGAGGCCACGTCTTGGTGAGCACGGCGTAGAGATCGTGGTTGCTGTAGCTCTTCAGCTGTCCGGTGAGCACTTGGTCGAGCGCGCCGGTCACGAACTTGTCGTCGGTCCGCACCACAAAGCCCGCCGCCAGGCCCGGCGTGAACGGAGTCCACTGCCCGTCCTTGATGGCGACGAACTTGCCGTTGAAGATGTTCATGCCGGCGTAGTGCCACAGTTCGCTGAACGCGGGGCTGTTGCCTGTCTGGTGCACTTCGCGCGTGTAGCCGAGCTCCGCGCGGTTCGCAAATCCCTCGGCAATGTTGAACGTTTCAACGGTGCCGATCACCTTCGAGGCGTTCACGAAGTGGAAACCGACAGCAGGATAGGAGAAGAATTGCTTCTTGGCCGAGTACACCACGTAGGCCGTCGGCGTGATAAAGCCTCCGGTCTGTCCTTCCAGGGTAAGATTTTGCGATCTCAGGCCTGGTGCCGCGATAAGTGCTGCTGAAAGAGCAAGGACGGGGATAACTACTGAGCTCTTCTTAAACATCTCACTTCACTCCATAAGTTAGTAACACCACTAGAATTGTGGAATTATACCCCCGTTTTGCCTCGAATTCGCAACCGTCTTGCGGCACCGTCCCGGTGATAGACTCCAGCCATGCCGCGCGGCCTTTTTATCACCTTCGAGGGACTTGACGGATCCGGCAAGACGACGCAGTTGAAGCGCCTTGCCGCGTGGATGCAGAAGCGCGGCATCACTCCCGTAGTCACGCGCCAGCCCGGCGGCACTCCGGCCGGAGACCGCATCCGCGAGCTGCTGCTCGATTCGCGCTCGGCGCACATGGCTCCCATGACCGAGATGGCGCTCATGTTCGCGGACCGCGCGCAGGCCATCGCCGAGATCATTGAGCCGGCGCTCGCGTCAGGCAGAATCGTCCTGTGCGACCGGTTCACCGACTCCACCGAGGCCTACCAGGGCGGCGGGCGCGAGCTCGGCTCGGAGACAGTGCGGGAACTGCACCGCCTCGTCTGCGGCGCGCTCGAGCCCGATCTCACAATTCTTCTGCTGCCCTCGCTCGCAAAAGGTCTGGAGCGCGCGCGGCGGCGCAACGATCGTGCCGCCTCGCAGGATGGCAAGGACGAGAGCCGTTTCGAGCGCGAGCAGGACGAGTTCTACCGCCGCGTGTGGCAGAAGTACCGCGAGATCGCTGCGCGCGAGCCCGATCGGGTTGTGGCAATCGAGGGCGACCTCGCCATTGACGAAGTCCATGAGCAGGTCGTAGAAGCCGTAGCCATGCGCCTGAGCGAGGCGCACAGCCACAAGTAAGCAACTACTCCACGTTCCACGCGCCCAGCAAGCGCCGCACCAGCACAAGCTGCCCCAGGTGATACGCGTTGTGGTCGACGGTCAGCAGCGCCTCACGCAGCAGCGTCTGCCCGTCGCCGTGCGTGAACGGCTTCGAGAGATCGTTCTTCTCGTCCGCAACCAGCGCGCAAAGCGAATCCAGGTCCTTGCAGAATTCGTTCACGCTGCGGTCCCACGCCTTCTCGTCGGGCGGCTCGGGCGCGGCAGGCCAGTAACCGGCAGGGAATGAGGGCGAAACGTGCCCCGGATCGCGCGAGAACTCCAGAATGTCCGACTGCGCAATGCGCATGTGCTCGAGCAGCTCCCACGGCGAGTGCGGCGAGCCCTTGGGCCGCTTGCCCCGCGCCTCCGCCGGAAAATCCTTGAGCGCGTTCGCAAAATCCGCGTGCGCGTTGCTTCCTTTAAGGTTCTCAATCAGCTGCTGCCGCAGTGCTTTCTGGTTGTCCATCACATTCCCCTCGCGCGAATCCCGTATCACTGATTCGCCAGCCTCCCGAAAAGATGCTTGAAAAGGAAAACGGAGGCCGTTGAAAGCCCCAGTTTCACACTCTGTTTTCTGATCCCTGGTCCCTGGTCCCTATTCCCTGAACTTGAACGCCTTGTCCGGATGCGGCGGCGCCTGCGGCACCGGCCTCGGATCGGCCTTGATCTCCTGCTGCAGCTCCTTGATGCCCGCTTCGAGCTGCGCGTCGTCGCCCGAAAAGCTGTCGTGCGGCATGTTATCGACAACGACGTCGGGCTCGACGCCGTGGCCTTCGATCAGCCACTTGCCATCGGCGTATACCCCGTTTTCGGCCGCGGTCGCGACGCCGTTATCCGCCTGCGTGTTGCTGCCGCTCAGCCAGATCTCGCCGCCCCACGTCCGCATCCCGATCACCTTGCCGAGCTTGAGCCGCCGGAATCCCTCGCTGAACGCCTCACCGTCCGATGCCGTCTCGTGATCGCAGAGCACCACGATGTGCCCTCGAAACGCATACTGCATGTTCCAATACGGATTCCCCACGCGCGGCTGCCAGTAGAACCACGCCTGCCGGATCAGCTTCGACAGCAGCCATGAATCGATGTTGCCGCCGTGGTTGTGCCGCACGTCGATAATCAGACCCTGCCGGTTGAACACCGGGTAGAAATCGCGCGCCCACTGGTCGATGTCATTCGATGTCATCGCGCGCAGATGCACGTATCCCATCGTTCCGTTCGACTGCTTGTCCACGGCAAGCCGCCGCGTGTACTCCCACTCCGAGTAGCGCATGTTCGCATCATCCCGCTCGCTGATCGGCGCCACAATCACATCGCGGCCTTCCCCCTTGTCATTCTTCACGTGAACGAGCACCTGCGCGCCGGCTTTGCCGCGCAGCAGCTCCCCTTCATCCGGAACGCTCAGCGCATCGACTCCGTCGATGCTTGTGATCACCTCGCCCTCCTTCACCAGCGAGTCGGGCCGCGCAAACGGCGGAGCCTGCCCCGGCAGGTCGGGATCATGCGCGTAGACGTGCTCCACCACAAACCCGCCGGCCTTCTCGTCGCGGCGCAGCCGCGCCCCAAACGTCGCCGGATCCACGTGATCGTCGGGCTTGCGCGCATCGCCGCCCTGCACAAACGTGTGCAGCGCCGACAGCTCGCTCACCATCTGCGCGATTACGTCGTTCAACTCGTCGCGGTCGGCGACGCGATCGACCAGCGGCTGATAGCGGTCACGCATCGCGGGCCAGTCCACGCCGTGCATGTTCTTGTCGTAAAAGTAATCGCGCTCCAGCCGCCATGCGTCGAGGAATATGCCGCGGTACTCATCGCGCGGGTTGGTGTCGATGGTCCACCGCGACAGGTTGATTGCGGCCTTGGACTGCGCCTTGCTGTCCCCCGCGCCCGATCCTTTGATATCCGAGTCGAAGATGTAAAAGTTATCGGCCTTGCGGACCAGCACCTTCTTGCGATCGAGCGAGATCTCATACCCGCGCACGTCGCCCATTACCGTGTCGAGTTCGTCGCCCTTGTTCGCAATGTCTAGGCACTGCAGCGCCTGGTGCTCGCCCATGTCGTCAGCCGCATTCAGCCAGCACAGCCGCTTGTCCGTCGCCTGAAGGTCCCCATAATTCCCCGCCGGCGCCGGCACCTCCGTCACGCGGTCGGCAAGACCGGCAAAATCGATCTTGACCTCGACCGGCTTCTTCTCCTCCTTCTTCTCGTCAGGCTTCTTTTCATCCTTCGCCTCGGCCCCCGCCGCGGCCTTCTTGTCGCCCGCCTGCGCGGCGCTCTTGTCCGCAGGCTTCGTTTCAGCTGGCTTCTCGGCCGGCTTTTCCTCTTCCTTCTTCTCTGGGTTCTTGTCGGGATGCAGCTCGTCCGCCGGCAGGAACGGCGACCGCAGGCCCGGCGTGAGCGCGACTTCGTAGATCTTCACCGGCTTGTCGAAATGCGGCTCCGGCTCGCGCGGCCCCCACGGCCCGGGAATACTCGTCTTGAGCGTCCTGTCCGAGAGAAAGTACATCCACTTGCCATCCGCGCTCCACGCCGGAGCGCCGCTGTTGAAGCGGTCCGAAGTAATCGCCTCAATCCCGCCCGAATCCACATTGAACACCTTGATCTGCTGGAACAAATTGTCCGCGGTCTCCGAATACGCGAGCCATTTGCTGTCGGGCGACCACGTCAGATCGCCGATATCGCCGTTCATCGACTGCGCAATGCGCCGTTCCGCGCGCCCTCTGTTCTGCGTCTGCGCGATCTTTTTGTCCTGTCCCCCCTTGATGTCGTAGAGCCATAGCTCCTGATCCTTGTTCGTGTGCGCCAGCCACCTTCCATCCGGCGAAACGATCCCATCCCACCGCAGCACCTTCGCGTCATTCGTCCACTGCTCCGGCTTTCCCACTCCGTTTGCGGGAAACTTCCAGAACTCCGTCTCGCCACTCTGCGTCGACAGCGCAACGATCGATTTACCATCCGGCATAAACCGCGCCTCGCGGAAGCGCACCCCCGAGTCCGACGCCACCTTCACGATCCGCCCATTCTTCGCCGGCATCGTGAACACTTCGCCGCGCGCAGTGAACACCGCGCTCGAGCCATCCGGCGAAATATGTACTGCGCTCAAATAATCGAGCGGCTTCTTCACCCAGTGCTCGCGCAGCTGGTCAAAGTCGGACTGCAGCGTGATCGGGATCTTCGCCTCGTGACCCGACTTCGGATCGAGCAGCCACAGATCGGCAGCGCACGCGTACACAATGTGCCCGTCCGAAACCGACGCCGACTCGACATCGAAGGTCTTCTGGTGGCTCTCCTGCTTCAGGTCTTTGCCCTGCTCATTCATCGACCACACATTCATGATCCCGTCGCGGTCCGAGAGAAAATACACACGCCCTCCCGCCACCATCGGGTGCGCCGACGTTCCATCGTAGTCGCCTGTCAGCGGCACGGCCTCGTGCGTTCCGTCAAAGCTCCACAGGTTCTCGGCCCATCCGCCCTTGTAGCGTTTCGTCTCGCTCCACTGCCTGCTCCACCGCGTAAAGATCAGGGTCTTACCGTCCGCTGCGTACGCTGCCTCGGCTGCCTCGGCCAGCGGAATCATCTCGCGCCCGCCCTTAGCATCGAGCAGCACGAGCTTGTCTCCGGGCAGCGTGGAGTAGCGCTGCGTCGCAACAATCAGCCGCCCGTCAGGCGCCCATCCGGCCGGAACCGCATCGCCCTCCCACGTGCGTCTTTCGGGCAATCCGCCCGCGATCGGCATCGTGTACACCTCGCTCGGCCCTTCGTAGTCCGCGAGAAACGCCACCGTCTTGCCATCGGGCGAAATCATCGCATTCGTCTCCGAGCCCGGCGCCGTTGTCAGCCGCTGCGCCACGCCGCCGCTCACGCTCACCGTCCACAAATCGCCTTCGGAATTGAACACGATCAAATCGCCATGCACAGCCGGATCGCGATAGTACCCGCGCCGCGTGTTCTCGGGTCCGTTCGCGTCGGGCGCGCCGAACATCGGCAGGCACATGAGCGCAACAAGGCACAGCGCGGCGGCAAATGCCGGCCTGCGCATCGACAAAGGTTTCAGCATCACAGCTCCCTTTTCAACACAACTGGATTAAGCGCGCGGAACGCGCCTCGACGGCTCGCTTGAAACACAGCAGGAACCCGATCTATCGTGAATCTGATCTTGAAGCATACTACGGCCCGGCAACGCCGCACCGCCGCCGCGCCGCTACTTGAAAATGGCCTTCGGGCACATCGCGTGCACTCCAACATTGCCGTCCACAAGTTGCGTGATGTCCACATCCACCGCCACGCTCGTCAGCATGTATGCCTCGTCGCGGCTCATGTGCTTCTCGTCCACCAGGAAGTTGATCATGTCGCGCACCGCGAGCGTGGTCGCCTCCTTCAGGTCCGTGCTGAACCCCATGCTGATGTAGCTCGTCGGCGTCTCCGCGCGCGGCCACAGCAGGTGCCGGTCCTTGTGCACCACAAAACGAAACGTCCCCGAAAGAAACGTCTCCATCGCCGTGATGTCCACTTCGCCATTTCCCTGCCCCGCGTGCCCGTCGCCCACCTCGAACAGCGCACCCTTCGCGTTCACCGGCAGATACAGCGTCGTGCCCGCAACCAGCTCCTTGTTGTCCATGTTGCCGCCGTGCATCCACGGCGGGGCGCTGTCGTAGCGGCCTGCTGACTCCGGCGGCGCGACGCCCATGCTTCCAAAGAACGGCCGCAGCGGGATCTCGATCCCCGGCGCGAACTTCGCCACCATCCTCTCGCGGTCGAGCGGAATGATCTTGCGCCTGCTGTACGGAAAGTCGTTGGGCAAAAATCCGCGCCCCGCGCCAAAGCCGTTGCACGCAAACGGCACGTCGATGTCGATCTTGAGAATGTCAACCTCGAGCACGTCGCCAGGTTCGGCCCCGGCAATCTCCACCGGTCCCGTGAGGATGTGCCCGCCCGGCCCGCGGTCCTTCACCTGCGCGTAGATGTCCGCGTTGTAAGCAGGAATGTCGCCGGGCGCGACGCCCTCCGCGACCATCCGCTCCGTCGGGCCGCAGGTAGACAGAGTCTGGATGCGCACCGTATCGCCCGAGTGCACCGTAAGCGCCGGCTTTGCATGCGCCGAGTAGTATCCCCACACAACCGTGGAAGGCGACGCAGGAAGAGTGGCCGTTGGCGCCTGCGCCGCTGCCAGTGACGCGCCCGCGCACAAAACCGCCAGCACATTCGCAGTTCTCATAATTCAGCTCCCGCCGAAGAAGTGTCCCCAAACATGTCCACAATCACGAACGCAACGCGCTTGATAAAAGAGCCTTGTACGACGGTGCTCTGAATCATATCGGATCATCCGCTGAAAAGGCCCCGCCCCCGCGCATGCAGCGGATATTCCGGCATTTGTGGCACAATATGATACAGAAGCTCGCATGAAGGCCTCCCAACACAAGAGCGCGTGTATCTGGCTGGCGGTCGCCATCATGGCGGTCGCGTCGGTGGCGCGCGCCGAGCCCGGCACGCAGCGCGCAGCGGCCTACGCCAACCCCGTGCTCCAGCTTCTCGCCGGACATTCCCCTTCAGCTTCTCTTTCGGCTCCCGCCGTTCCGCGCATGCTTCGGCATCGCGCCGTTCGCGGTGCAAACGAGCTTTTCGGCGGCGACTCGGGCGCATGGAATGCCATCCTTCCCGTCCTCTTCGTCGGGCTCATGAGCCCGTTGAGCATCCTCTCGCCGCGTTCGGTTCTGAGTCTCGGGCGCACGCCAGACGCCCCGGTCCGGCCCTCCTTATACCAGCGTCCTCCGCCGCTCCAGCTGGCGTAGTTCCCCTGCTTGCAGCCGGCCCGGCAGCCGCAAACCCTGCCCGGCGAGCGCATTCCCCAAGCGCATTCCCTCTGACCCGCCGCGAAAGATCGCGGCAACTAGACTGGTAAACGGAGCTTCCCGTGTTCATCGACAAGGCAATTTCAAAGGTTTTCGGCACCGCGAACGAGCGCCTCATCAAGCGGCTGGTTCCCATCGTCGCCCGCATCAACGCGCTCGAGCCGGAGATGCAAGCGCTCTCGGATGAGCAGCTTCGCGCCAAAACCTCAGACTTCAAATCACGTATTGCGGCGCATCTCGAAGGCATCACCGACAAAGACGAAATCAAGACCGCCGAGCGCGCCGCTCTCGACGAAATCCTACCCGAGGCATTCGCCGTCGTCCGCGAGGCCGGCTGGCGCGCGCTCAAAATGCGCCACTTCGATGTCCAGCTCATCGGCGGCATGGTTCTGCACCACGGCAAGATCGCCGAAATGAAAACCGGCGAGGGCAAAACCCTCGTCGCCACGCTCTCCTGCTACCTCAACGCGCTCGCAGGCCGCGGCGTCCACGTCGTCACCGTCAACGACTACCTCGCCAAGCGCGACGCCGAGTGGATGGGCAAGATCTACGAGTTCCTCGGCCTCACCGTCGGCGTCATCGTCCACGACCTCAGCGACGATGAGCGCCGCGCCGCCTACGGAGCCGACATCACCTACGGCACCAACAACGAGTTCGGCTTCGACTACCTCCGCGACAACATGAAGTTCGACATCAAGGACTGCGTGCAGCGCGGGCACTACTACGGCATCGTCGACGAAGTCGACTCGATCCTCATCGACGAATCGCGCACGCCGCTCATCATCTCCGGCCCCACCGACCAGACCACCGATAAGTACGCGCGCGTCAAGGGCATCATTCCCAAGCTCGAGAAGGGCGAAGAAACCGAAACGCTCGAAGGCAAGACGTTCACGGGCGATTACGTTGTCGACGAGAAACACCGCACCATCGGCGTCACCGACGAAGGCTGGGTCTCGATCGAGCGCGAACTCAATATCGACAACATCGCCGACGCCGAAAACTGGGAGCTCAAGCACTACGTCGAGACCGCCATCAAGGCGCACGCTCTCTACAAGCGCGACGTCGACTACGTCGTGAAAGACGGCGAGGTCATCATCGTCGACACCTTCACGGGCCGCCTCATGCCCGGCCGCCGCTGGTCCGACGGGCTGCACCAGTCCATCGAAGCCAAGGAAGGCGTGCAGATACGCAAGGAAGACCAGACCCTTGCCACCATCACCTTCCAGAACTACTTCCGCCTCTACCAGAAGCTCAGCGGCATGACCGGCACCGCCGAAACCGAGGCCGCCGAATTCGAAAAGATCTACAAGCTCGAAATCGTGGTCATCCCCACCAACAAACCGCTGCTCCGCATCGAAAATCCCGATGTCGTCTTCCGCACCGAGAAGGAAAAGTACAAGGCCGTCGCCGACCACATCGCCGAGCTTCACGAACAGCAGCAGCCCGTGCTTGTCGGCACCACCTCGATCGAGAAGTCCGAACGCCTCTCCGCGCTGCTCCAGCGCAAGGGCGTGCGCCACGTCGTGCTGAACGCCAAGTTCCACGAGCGCGAAGCCGAAATCGTCGCGCAGGCCGGCCGCCGAGGCTCCGTCACCATCGCAACCAACATGGCAGGCCGCGGCACCGACATTCTGCTCGGCGGCAACGCCGACTTCACCACTCGCCAGGAACTGGTAAAGAAAGGCCGCGCACGCGCGCTCAGCGTCGGCGAAGGAAAAATCAATCCCACCGCTCCCGCCGGATTCCTGCGCTTCTACTATCAGGGGCAGGAGTTTGAAGTCTCTGAAGCCGATTGGGCCGAAGTAAACACGGTCCACGGCTCCGCAGCAGACGAGGAGCATGGTGGTGTCGTCGACGTCGGCGGCCTCTTCATCCTCGGCACCGAGCGTCACGAGTCCCGCCGCATCGACAATCAGCTCCGCGGCCGTGCAGGGCGCCAGGGCGACCCCGGCGCATCGCGCTTCTATCTCTCGCTTGAAGACGACCTGATGCGCATCTTCGCCAAGCAGTGGGTCAGCACGCTGCTCCAGAAGCTCGGCATGGAAGAAGGCGTTCCCATCGAGTCGAAGATGATCTCAAACCGCATCGAGGCCGCGCAGAAGGCCGTCGAAGCCCAGAACTTCGAATCGCGCAAGCACCTGCTCGAATACGACGACGTGATGAACAAGCAGCGCGAGGCCGTCTACGGCCTGCGCCGCCAGTTGCTCGAAGGTGTCGATCAGCGCGAGCTCATCCTCGAGGACTACGTCGGCGGCATCCTCTCCTCCGCACTCGACGAATTCGCGCCCGAAAACAAGCACGCCGAGATGTGGAACATCAAGGGCCTCGACGAACGCCTGACGGGCCAGTTCGGCTTCAGCGTCAGTGGAGCGGGCATCAAGCCTCTCGAGTTCGCGCGCCACGAGCTCGGCGACGAGATCTTCGAGAAGCTCACCGAGGAATACCAGGCGAAAGAAAAAATCCTGAGCGCCGAAACCATGCGTTATCACGAGCGCATGGTGATGCTCAGTGTCATCGACGGCCTGTGGAAAGATCACCTTCTCGCCATGGACCACCTCAAGGAGGGCATCGGACTGCGCGGCTATGCGCAGCAGGACCCGCTCGTGGCCTACAAGAAGGAATCCTTCGACATGTTCGAGGCCATGATGCTCAAGTTCCAGGAAGACACGGTCCGCTTCCTCTTCCGCATGCAGATCATCGGCCCCGACGGCCAGCCCGTGACTACCACGCCGCAGCCGCGCCGCGCGGTTCCGCCTGCTCCTCCGGTGGCCAGCGCCGCGCGCCCCGTCGATGGAGACGGCCGCCGCGCGCCGGTCCTCGAAGCCGCGCCGCGCGACATTCCTGTCCCCACGCGCGCCCCGCAGACCACCATCGATGCTCTCGAAAAAGAGTTCGCCCGCAAAAAGCAGCGCGAGTTGGCGCACGCCAGCATGGCGGGCGGCTCTTCTGCGAGCCAGCCCAGCCAGCGCCGAACCGGCGACAAGGTAGGGCGCAACGACCCCTGCCCCTGCGGCTCAGGCAAAAAATACAAGAAGTGCCACGGCACCGAATCCTAACGAGCGATCGGCCGGCCCCCGCCATCAAGCGGAGCGCCGGCCAATCTTTTCTCGAAGCCGATCCAGCCTCGCAGCTATTTCCCGAACATCCGTCCGAACAATCCGCGCTTGGATTGCTGTTCCCTTCCAAGCCCCATCGGCCTCGGCTGCTCCTTCAGCTTCTCCCCAAAAAACACGGCCCGCGGATTCTCAATGCAAAGCCGGTCGGCGGTTTCCTGGCCCGCAGACTCCACAAGCACGCTGTGGGCGCGTTCCATCGACGGCGTTCGCCCCTCCACGGAATGAGCATCGCTGGCGATGATATGCACCCAGTTCCTCTTCACCAGCTCAAACGCCATCGCCTCTGACTTGGGCCCGAACCGTCCGCGCAACGACGCAGCCGTCACCTGCAGCAGGCATCCCGACTGGATCCACTCCGCCATGCGCTCCGGATCCCTCATCAGCACCGGATTGCGCTCGGGATGCGTGAGAATCGGCACGATGCCCGCGCCGATCATCTCGTTAAACGCCTGCGTAATCGACTGCGGAATATTCAGGTCCGGGAACTCCACCAGCAGGTACTGCTTTCCATTCACCGTATATTTCGTCGGGTTCCGGCGCAGGTCAATGATGTTGTCGTACGAAAGGTGAAAGTCGCAGCCCAGCCCGAGAGTCAGCCGCCCGTCCAGGTGCTCCTTCAGCATCGCCAGCCGCTCGCGATTGACCTCCGGCTGGTACGGATACGTATCGTTCGCATGCGGCGTCGCCAAGATATGCGTTACGCCTTCCGCGATCGAGGCCTCGGCCAGCGCGATCGAGTCCTCGATGGTCTTCGGGCCGTCATCCACGCCAAAGATCAGGTGATAGTGAATATCAAACACGCGTCAACCCGCTCCCGTTCTCCGTCATCCCGTCCGCGTCTCGCATGCAGGCGCCTGCTTCCCGAGGTGCAAGACGTGCGCCCGCACCCGGAGCACAATCTCTCTGGAAAGTACCATTATCATACCGTCCGCCTCGCCCCGGAGGGATAAGATGGCATGGGCAGGCAGACTGCGCCGCTCACCGGCGTCAATCCGTGCAAGCTTGCTCAAGCCACCGCACACTGCCTGACTGGAGGAATTGGATTGGCAACGCGCCGTGAATTTCTTGATGCACTTGCAATGGGAACCGCGGGCCTGGCGATCGGCGCCACCGCAAAAAGCTACGGCCAGATTCTCGGCTCGAACGACCGCCTCAACTTCGCCGTCATCGGGCTGCACGGCCGCGCCGGAGCGCACCTCTCGTCGCTCAAAGCCAACAAGAGCGATGCGCGCATCTCGTATGTCTGCGACGTCGACTCCGACACGCTGAAGAAATTTGCCGCCGACACCCAGCAGGAGATGGGCGAAGCGCCCGCCGCCGACCGCGACTTCCGCAACATTCTCGCCAAGCGCGACGTCGACGCCATCACCATCGCCACGCCCGATCACTGGCACGCTCCCATGGCGATCCTCGGGCTCAAGGCCGGCAAGCACGTCTACGTCGAAAAGCCATGCAGCCACAACCCCGCCGAGGGCGCCCTGCTCGTCGCCGCGCAGCGCAAGTACGGCAAACAGGTGCAGATGGGCACGCAGCAGCGCTCGTCGCCGCACACCATCGAGATCGTCGACAAGATCCACAACGGCCTCATCGGCCGCGCCTACTTCGCCAAGTGCTGGTACTCGAACGACCGCAAGCCCATCGGCGTCGGCAAGCCCGCGCCCGTCCCTCCCCAACTCGACTGGGACCTGTGGCAGGGCCCCGCCCCGCGCCAGGAATACAAGGACAACGTACAGCCCTACAACTGGCACTGGTTCAAAGTCTGGGGCACCGGCGAAACGCTGAACAACGGCACGCACGAAGTCGACGTCTGCCGCTGGGCCCTCGGCGCCGACTACCCCGCGACCATCAGCGCGCAGGGCGGTCGCTACCAGTACCACGACGACTGGCAGTTCTACGACACGCTCGTCACGAGCTTCAACTACCCCGACAAGATGATCACCTGGGAAGGCAAAAGCTGCCAGGGCATGAGGTACTACGGCCGCGATCGCGGGTCCACCATCATGGGCACCGAAGGCACCGTCCTCGTCGACCGCGACGGCTACGAGGTCTACGACTGGAAGGGCAAGAAGACCGGCGAATTTCGCGTTCAGCAGGAGAAGACCGAATCATCCGACCTCGTTGGCCGCGATTCAATGACCGACCGCCACTTTGCCAACTTCATCGCCGCCATCCGCAAGGGCGAAAAGCTCAACGCGCCCATCGAGGTCGGCAACGTCGCCGTGACCATGCTGCAACTCTCGAACGTCGCGTGGGAAACCAACCGCGTTCTCAACCTCGACACCGCCGACGGAAAAATCCTCCACGACCCCGAAGCCGCAAAACACTGGGGCCGCAGCTACGAGAAAGGCTGGGAGCCCACCATCTGAGCAAGCGTGGACGAAACTCCACGTCACGACCGGAACGAGCATCATGAGCGAACCAGCCTCACTTAATAAGTTGTCATCCTGAGCGCAGCACGAAGTGCGGAGTCGAAGGACCTGCATTTGCCTTTCAGATCCTGTGCTTGCCACAAACCCGCGCACTTCCACCTAACTGGTACGAAGGAATGAAACCAACCCTCACCCGCCGCAAGCTCCTCCAGTCCACCGCGCTCGCCGCCGCCGCAACCGCCATCCCCTCCATTGCGCAGCCGCGGCCTGAAACCGGCAAGCCCTCGCCCATCCGCCTCGGCATGTGCAGCTATACCTTCCGCAACTTCGCGCGCGCCCAGATGATCGGCTTCCTCAAGCAGCTCCGCATCAACGAGCTCAACGCCAAGGACGCGAAAGACCATCTCCCGGCGGACCCCGGCCAGGAAGCCGCCGCTCTCGAAGAGTACAAGGCCAACGGCATCCATCTCCACGCCGCCGGAGCAATCTACTTCCGCAAAAACGAGGACGCCGACGTCCGCGCCCAGTTCGACTACGTCAGGCGCGCCGGCATCGGCGTCATCGTCGCTGGCGACCCCACGCCCGAAACACTCCCGCGCATCGAAAAGTTCGCCAGGGAATACGACATCAAAATCGCCATCCACAACCACGGCCCCGAGGACAAGCTCTGGCCCAGCCCCCTCGACATCCTCAAGGACATCCGCACCCTCGACCCGCGCATCGGCTGCTGCATTGACGTCGGTCACACAGTCCGCGCCGGCACCGACGTCGTCGAAGCAATCCGAGCCGTAGGCCCGCGCCTCTTCAACATGCACATGAAAGATCTCGCCAGCTTCACCGACAAGGAGAGCCAGGTCGCCGTAGGCCAGGGCAAAATGCCCGTCCGCGAAATCTTTCAGGAGCTCATCGCCATCCGCTACAACGGCTTCGTCGATCTCGAGTACGAAATCAAGGCCGACGACCCGATGCCCGGCGTAATCGAAAGCATCGCCTACATGCGCGGCGTGCTTACGGGCATGGACTACAAACCTGAGAGCTGATAGCTGACCGCTGACAGCCGCCCTCTACCCCTTCGACGGCTCCGGCTGGCTCTTCTCATCCGGCTTGATCGTTCCGCGGATCACCATGAACTTGTTCAGCGTGTCGAACCAGAACGACGCTCCCAGCGACAGTGCCAGCGCTGTAATCAGCCAGCCAACGATCGAGAGAAACACCTTCCAGGTGCGCTCCGTGCCCGTGTCCGTGTCCGAGTAGAGAGGTTCATTCCATCCCAGCGGCAGCAGCTTCTTATCCTCGATCTGCTGGAACTGTCCAATGCTCCCCTCGAGATCCGTTTTGAAGTCCCCGGTCAGCAGCTGCGGCTTCGCATCTGCGCCGCTCTGGCCGGCCGCATTGGGTTGCTGCGCGTCTGCGCTCCCCTGTGCTCCAGTCGCTCCGCCCTGCGCCGCCGGATGAGCAGCTTCGCCTTTCTTGGAGTCGAGGTATTGCTTTGCCTGCGCCACAAGCGTCTCGCGCGCATCCTTGTCGGTCCACAATGTCTTCGCCACCACGATCGAATTCACGTTGAACGCGATCGCCAGCGCCAATCCGATCAGCAGCAGAAGGTTCTGGGTGTGCTTCTTGTACCAGCCCGAGATCCGGTCCATCGCGTCGTTGTACCAGTCCTCAAGGCGCTTTTGAAAAACCTTGATGTCGTCCCCCGCGCTATCTGCCAGCGCGGAGATTGCCTCGAGAGCCTTGTTGTTCTTGTTCGATTCCTCGGCCAGCGCCGCGGACAACACCTTCCGCAACCCCTCGAGAGTTACTCCCGCCCCGCCGTCCGCCGGGCTCAGAATGTCGATCATCGCCAGCGCGAACGTGCGCGATGGAATATATGCGGGCAGCAGTATCGGGTTCGCAACCGCGCTTCCCGCAGTGCCGGCGTCAAGGCCGAGCAGCTTCTGCACAAGCATCTTGAACCGGTCAAGCGGGCGCAGCGCGCTCTTCTTGCCGGAGTCCCTCGTGAGATCGCGATAAAGTCCGCGAATCAGGCCATGGTCGTAGAGGCTCGCCACCAGCGACTTGCCGTCGGGCCCATTGTCGCCCGAGAACAGGCTCTGCACGCCCTTCAGCAGGTTCGCTGGGCGCGATTGCGCAAACGCGGCAATCCCCTCCTGGATGGCGGAAGCAATAAGGCTGAGTACCAGGTAGATGAGAGCCATCCCAATGGCAACATCGAGCATGGAGCTGCCAAACATGTCGACCTCCGGAATGATAAGCAAGGCGCCAGCAACCATAACACACGCCACGAAGTTCAATGAAGAAAGAAGTCAATCAACAATAAGACTCGGTACTAACTGCACCACTGTCTTCCACTCCACCACCGTTGTCACCCACTATGGTTGTCATCCCGAGCGAGTCTGAAAGACGAGCCGAAGGACCTGCATTTGCCCTTCACCCCGAGCCCACCACACCACCGTCGTCATCCCCCCACTATGGTTGTCATCCTGAGCGAGTCTGAAAGACGAGCCGAAGGACCTGCATTTGCCCTTCACCTCCAGTCCACCACCCCCGCCCCTTCCATCCCGTAGGGATGGAGAGGAAGTAGCCCTGGGCAAATCCGCCCACAGCCGGACGCCACCCCGGGCAACCGATCGCGAAGCGATTCCAGCGCGGCCACCACTCTCCGCATTTACACTCCCTTCCCCCCGCGCGCAGGTCCACCCCCGCTCCCGTTCCCTAACAAGAGCGTGTCATCCCGAAGGGCCGCACGCCTGGGGCCCCGCCCGCTTTTGGCGGGGTAAGCGGACCGAGGGATCTGTGGTTGCTTCTCGCCCGCCC
>Ga0126378_10000121_pt1 | contig 57578 bp, 44 predicted proteins | sample PanSoiMetPlot_23_FD_92587 | JGI IMG/M metagenome (GOLD analysis project Ga0126378, IMG submission 92587) | Tropical forest soil microbial communities from Panama - MetaG Plot_23 | ecosystem: Environmental > Terrestrial > Soil > Tropical forest > Bulk soil | place: Panama | collected 2016-02-17 | reverse complement strand
TTGCGCGCGCTCGTAGATTGCCGCGAGGCTGCGATTGCCGTCCAGGTAGTCGTTTGGTGAAAGGGCCTGATGCGAGGGATGCATCTTGATGGCGCGAATGCCGAGTTTCGCAAGGCGGTCCACTTCGGAGCCGGGATCGGGAACGGTGCCCGGGAGGACGCCGCCAAATGCGATGAGGCGATCCGGTGCAGCGCTGCAGTATTTCGCGCTCCAGTCATTGACTTCCGGCGTAAAACCGATGATTTTCGGCGCAACGTAGTTGATGAGCCCCGCCCGTTCCACGCCAAGCGAATCCAAAAATGTGAGAAACCCATTGGGATCGGCGCAAAACCGTTCCACCTCCGCATAGTCCTTGCGCCCTTTCTTTATCAACTCCATCGCGGACGGCTTCATCATGTGGTAGGGCATGATGTGGACGTGGATGTCGATAATCGGCTGCACGGAACCTCGCCCTGACCGAAAGCCTGGGCTTGCGGAGTTATCAGTTGAAACGCACGTATTCAAAATCTAGAGGATTGTTGTTGATTCCGCGCAGAGGCGGTGCAATCCAGTTTGCGAACTTCCCGGGCTCGGCCACGCGGCCGCTCATGAGCGATTGCACGAATTCATAATCCTTGGAACTCGGCAGCCATTCGAATTCGTGTTTCTTCCAGGCTTCTTCGGTCAAGACCTGGCCGTCCGGGCTGATGAAATGTCCCGCGAAATTTCCGATCGCGCGATGAAACCCCTTGTGCGGCAAGGTCAAGCGGAAAAAGATTCCAGCTTGATCGATGACCCTTTGCCAGCGGCTGACGCCGTCGGCGATTTCGTCAATATAGTCGTCCCGCAAGCGCTCATTCAGAGCCGTCAGGGCCGGGACCTCTTTCGTCACGACTTTTCCGTCGACGACTTCGGAAACCGGATAGGACGCATCCATCAGCAGGTGATCGTCCGCGAGCTTGGTTTCGCGGAAACGTCCTTTCAAGCCGCTGGTAAAGTAATTCGCCGCGTTGGAAGAAACATCCGAACCGTAAAGATCCAAAGTCACGCTGTAGTGGAAGTTCAGATATTTTTGAATCGTGTGGAGGTCAATTACGCCGAGAGCGCGCACGTCGGAGGGGTCCTCGACTTTGTTTTCTTTCATCACATCGCAAGTGCGTTGAATGATGCGGCTCACGCCCGTCTCGCCCACGAACATGTGATGAGCCTCCTCGGTCAACATGAATCGGCAGGTTCGCGAGAGCGGGTCGAAACCGGATTCCGCCAAGGCGCAAAGCTGAAACTTTCCGTCGCGGTCGGTGAAAAAAGTGAACATGTAGAATGCCAGCCAATCCGGCGTCGGCTCATTAAACGCGCCAAGAATGCGCGGATTGTCCGTGTCGCCGGAACGGCGCGCGAGTAAAGCTTCCGCTTCTTCGCGGCCGTCGCGTCCAAAGTAGCGGTGCAGCAAGTAGACCATGGCCCAAAGATGGCGTCCTTCTTCGACGTTCACCTGAAAAATATTCCGAAGATCGTACAGAGATGGGCAGGAAAGCCCGAGCATCTTCTGTTGTTCCACCGAGGCCGGCTCCGTGTCGCCTTGGGTTACTATGATGCGCCGTAGAGTCGAGCGGTATTCTCCCGGCACTTCTTGCCACGCGGGCTGGCCCTTGTGGGTTCCAAAATTGACCTGCCGCTTTTCGTCGCGCGGCTGCAGGAAGATTCCCCAGCGATACTCCGGCATCTTCACGTAATCGAATTGCGCCCAGCCGTCCGGCTCGACGCTGATTGCCGTGCGCAGATAAACGTCATAGTTGCGGCTCTCGGTCGGGCCCATGTCGAACCACCATCCCAGGAACGCCGGCTGCCAATGCTCCAGCGCGCGCTGCAAGACGCGGTCGCGCCCCAAATCCACATTGTTTGGAATTTTTTCCGTGTAATTGATCATGATTGTTCTTAGCCCTTCGGGAATTTCTACTAAACCTTCTCCCAATCGAACTTCACCGGCGCGCCGGTGCCATAGACTTTCAATGCGCCATGGGGGCCAACCGCGTTCGGCCGTATGAAAATCCAGTTCTGCCAGGCGGATAAGCGTCCGAAGATCCGTGTCTCCGGCGTCTCGCTGGCGCCAAAACGCAAATTCGCCTCCAACCCCGTCAGCGCATCCGGCGATTGCGCCGCGCGCGATTCCATTGCCTGCCGGATTTCATCGTCCCAGTCGAGATCATCGGGAGCGGCGGTCACGAGTCCTGCTTCGAGCGATTCGCGTGCACAAAGCTCTTTTCCAAGCAAACTGCGGAGCGACTCGATCTGACGGGCGTCCTGATAAGATCGCGCCGCCAGCCGCGAGAGATGATTCACCATCGGCAGCGGCCCGAAGTTCATCTCCGATAGAGTAAGCGCTGCCACACTGTGGCCTTCTTCCGTATCTCGCATGTAGACGCGATCCGCGGCCAAGGCCAGCTCCAGCAATGTCCCAGCAAAGCAGCTGCCCGGCTCCACGATTGCAAAGATCGAGCGCGACGTGACCTCCAAACGGGCCAAGGTGCGCCTCATCATCCCCAGCACTTCGCGTATGAACCAGTTGTCTTGATGGCTCAAGAGGAATTTGTCCATCGCCAGAACGGCACCGGCGTTGCCCGCCGTTTTCATGACCCACAGACCGACTTCGAGTTCGTTGGTGCGCAGACTCAAGATGGCATCATCGAGTTCGCGCGCCATTTGCAGCGGCCACCAGTTCGGGCCTGCCTCGAGGGCTTTTTCGACTGTTTGTTCGTCCGCCGATTCAGGAGCACGCACCGTAATGGTCGCCGTGCGCGCTGCTCGGTTCAGTTGCACGTCCACGTATTCGTAATTCAGCCCGTTGTCGTCCACGGTTCTTTTCAACGGCGTTAGCGTCACGCCGCTGGCTCCTATCGGGCGATCGGACAATTCAGCAAGCTTCAGCGCGCGCTGCTTGATATGTTCCGCAAACTGTTGCGGCCTGGCGATGTCGTCTACCAACCGCCAATCCTTCGCTCTTTGCCCGCGCACGCCATCTTGGTTGGTGCAGAACATGTCCGCCAGATCCTTACGCACTTTTCGCTTGTCGGTCAGGCGGGTCAGCCCGCCCGTTCCCGGCAAGACGCCAAGCAATGGAAGCTCCGGCAGACTGACAGCGGACGAGCGGTCATCGATTAGGATGATTTCATCGCAGGCGAGGGCAAGTTCGTATCCGCCGCCCGCAGTCGTCCCGTTACAAGCCGCCAGGAATTTCAGCCCCGAATGGCGGCTCGCATCCTCAATTCCCATCCGAGTTTCGTTCGTGAATTTGCAGAAATTCACTTTCCATGCGTGCGTCGAGAGCCCCAGCATGTAGATGTTGGCCCCGGAGCAAAAAATGCGGTTCTTCGCGCTCGCAAAAACCACCGTCCGAATCTCGGGATGCTCAAAGCGGACGCGTTGCAGCGCGTCGTAAAGCTCGATGTCCACGCCCAAGTCATAGGAATTCAGTTTAAGTTTGTAGCCCGGGCGGATCCCGCCGTCTTCCGCCACATCCATGGTCAGCGTCGCCACGGGTCCATCGAAAGAAAGCTTCCAGTGCTTGTAGCGCCAAGGATCGCTCTGATAATCAACCGGAACTTGTTTCGTCTTCATCTCTTGAGTTACCGCTACGTCCACGCCGCCCTCCTATTGCAAATTCGCTTGCAACGCCGTTTTCAGTTTCGCGAAGCTTTCTTCGACGGAAGTTTCGGAAGTGTCCACCACCATGTCGGCCTTTCGATAAAGTGGCTCGCGCGCCCCTAGAATTCTTCTCAGGTCTTCCATCGCCTGGTTATTTGCGGCCATGGGGCGAAAATCCCCCTGGGCCATCACTCGTGACATGTGCTCTTCCGGCTGCGTTTTGATCCATATCGTGTAGCACTGGGACAGGAGATAATCAAAAGTCTCCTTTTCGGAAACCACGCCACCTCCGACCGAAATCACCGCACGGTCATTCTCCTTCAGCACTCTTTCCAGCGTCCGTTTTTCAATGGCGCGAAAACCGGATTGTCCATAGAGCGAAAAAATTTCGCCCAGTGGCATTCCCGTATCTTTCTCAATTTCGTCATCGAGCTCCACAAAACGCTGCCCCGTCTCTTTCGCCAGCATCGAACCGAGCGTAGACTTGCCGGCCCCGCGCAAGCCGATCAGCGCGATCCGCATCCTGCGCGCCTTTTCTTCCTGGCCGAAGTCGCGCATCAACCGGGATACTACATCCTTGAGCTGATGCTCGGGCAGCCGTTCCAGAAATCTTTGGATGAGCCTCTTCTCGGCGGATTCTTCGGTTTGCCGCGCAAACAAGCTAGCGATGGGCACGTGGAGCGCCGCGGAAACTCTTTGCAGCAGAACCACGGAGATATTCCCTTCGCCGCTTTCGAGTTGCGCCAGATGCCGCTCGGACACGTCCGCTTCTTGCGACATCTGCTTGCGAGTCATGCCTCGGCGGCTACGCAATTCGCGGACGCGCCTGCCAAGGACTGCCAAGAAATCCCCATTCGCCGCAAAACCGTGCACCTCGGCGAGAGAGGCCTTGGTTGGGGTGGTCGGAGAGCTCATGGCCGCTGGCGGATATGCATTATAGTACAGGAAAAGGAGGCGCGGTCAACCCAGGAGTTGAAGGGGCGACCTCGGAAAGTCATGTTGGCTGGTCACCTCCGGCCCATGTCGACGTCATCCGTTCTCTAATCCGTTTTTTATCAACAGCATGGGATGGCGCCGACCTTGGTGTTTGGGGCGTGAAGCTACGAACGGCACCTTTCTCGGACATGCATAATAATGCATCCAGGTTGGCGTTTTGCGTCGGGGCGTCGCCTTTGTTATTTTAATGGCTCGCTTTTGATGGCGAGGGAGTCACAAATGAAGCTTCCTAATTTTCTCGCTGGCCAATGGGTTGACGGAGCAGGCTCCGGCGCGCCCCTGGTGGATCCCGTGACGGGAGACGAACTTGCTCGGACCTCTTCGGAAGGTGTCGATCTCCAAACCGCGCTGGAGTTCGCCCGTTCCCATGGCGGACCGGCTCTCCGCCAACTCAGCTATGCGCAGCGCGCGGACTTGCTAGCAAAAATTGCTGAGCTATTGACGGCGAACCGCGATGAATACTTCCGTCTCTCTCTTCTGAACCTTGGCGCCACGCAAGCGGACGCATCTTTCGACGTCGACGGCGCGCTCTACACCATGAAGTATTACGCGAAAATCGGCCGCACCCTCGCTGACGGAAAAATGTTGAAGGAAGGTGCTGCCGCATCTCTCTCAAAGACCGGTGTATTCGCGGGCCAGCATTTTCTCGTGCCCACGAAAGGTGCCGCGGTTTTCATCAACGCGTTCAATTTCCCGGCCTGGGGCTTCTGCGAAAAAGCCGCGCCTGGGCTTCTTTCGGGTGTTCCCGTTCTCGTGAAGCCGGCCTCGCCGACGGCCTGGCTCACACACAAAATGGTGGAAGACGTCGTCAATTCCGGAATCCTGCCGCCGGGAGCGATTTCTCTGGTTTGCGGCTCGGCCCGCGAATTGCTCGACCACGTCCGCGAAGAGGACCTCGTATCCTTCACGGGTTCCGCCGATACGGCCTCGCTTATTCGCACTCATCCGAACGTAGTACAGCGCTCGGTGCGCGTTAACATCGAGGCGGACAGCATCAACTCCGCCATCCTGGGACCGGATTGTGCGCCTGCGAGCGACCTCTTCGATCTTCTTGTCAAAGAAGTTCTGAAAGAAATAACGCTAAAGGCCGGCCAGAAGTGTACGACGATCCGGCGCGTTTTCGCTCCGCGCCAAGCGCTGAACGCCTTTGGCGAAGCCGTTTCGTCCCGTCTGAGCACGGTGAAAGTAGGAAATCCCCGGAACCCGGGAGTAACAGTGGGACCTGTTGTCAACAAAGCGCAGCAAAGCGCTTGCTTCGAAGGCCTCCAGAAGCTGCGCTCCGAATGCTCCGTGATATTTGGGGGAAGCGATCATTTCGAACCGGTCGACGCCGATCCGCAAAAATCCGCCTTCGTTGAGCCCACGCTCCTCGCCACCAAGGACGGGCTTGCCTCTAAATATGTTCACGATGTGGAAGTGTTCGGCCCGGTGGTGACCCTGGTCGCTTATGACAGCACCACGGACGTAATCCCCATGGTTCGCCGCGGAAGGGGTTCTCTCGTGGCCTCCTTATTTTCGAATGACTCCGCCTTCCTGCAAGAAGTGGTTCTCGGCATCGGCGACCTGCACGGCAGGATTCTGGCCGTGGATTCTTCGGTCGGCGCCCAGCACACCGGCCATGGCAATGTGGTTCCGAGTTGCCTGCACGGCGGCCCCGGAAGAGCGGGTGGAGGCGAAGAACTTGCCGGTTTGCGGGCGCTCCTGTTCTACCATCGCCGTTTTGTCGTTCAGGGGCCCGTCAACGGGATCAAGGATTTGTCGGGTCTGTGTGCCGACGCCAATCTCCTCTCGTAAGTGCCACTGGAATTGCCAAGGGATTCCGACGCTAGTCCATGACAAAAGAGACAAAGAGCAGTTTTTGATCTCGCTGGATTTGCAAAGCGACCGGCGCGCCGGCTGGCAGCGATTTCAGCGCGTTGCGAAGACGCTCCAACGTGGTCATGGGTTGGCCGTTCAACGCTCGAATCACATCACCAGCGACGAGCGGCACTTCCACACTCGCACCGGTCGAGCGCGCCGCAACAAAAATTCCGAAGGGATCGCGGAGTTCCGGAACCATGCCAGCAATCCTTGGATCAATTTCAACGCCCAGGATTCCCAGCGTCGAAACCAGATTTTTCTCCGGGTCAGCCAGCGCCGCCACTTGATCCATGTCCCGCGGCGGCTGCGCCACCGGCACGTCAAAGCTCAGGCGGTCTTTCCCGCGAAGTACGTCCAAATGAACTTTTTGCCCATATTCCAGCGCAAAGAAGTGAAACGCGACAAAGGGAAGATTCTCCGCGGGCCGGGTGTCAATGGCAGCGAGCACGTCGCCGATCTGCAGTCCGGAAGCCATTGCCGGCGTGTCCGGCAGTACATCAGAAATCACCACGCCGTAGTTTCTCGGCAGGTTCAACGCTGCCGCCAGCGTGGGAGTGATCGTTTGCATCCCGATGCCAATCTGCGCGCGGTGCAAATGGCCGAACTTGCGCAACTCGCGGTACGCCACGCCGACCACGCCGCTGGGGATGGCAAATCCGAGCCCTTCGTTTCCTCCCGACTGCGAAAGAATGAAGGTATTGACTCCAACCACCTCCCCGTTCACGTTGACCAGCGGACCGCCCGAGTTGCCGGGGTTGATCGCCGCGTCGGTCTGGATGTACACCATCGGCGAATCCGGATCCGTCTGCCTGGCCACCGCGGAAACCACACCCATGGTAACGGAATTTCGCAGGCCCTCGGGGCTTCCAAAGGCAAAGACCATCTCCCCCTGGCCCAGTTTGCGGTAGTCGGCCAAAGGAAGCGCGGGCAGCTTTCCGGCTTCCACTTTGAGCACCGCAAGATCAATTTCCCGCGATACGCCAACGATCCTGGCGGGGACGATATTCGTTCGTGTCGAGAGAGCCGCCTCCAAGGAACTCCCGGTGCTGGGATTCGGCAAAACCACTTGCACGCGCTGCGCCCCGTTGACCACGTGCGCGTTCGTCAAGATGTAGCCGCTCTCCTCGATCACGAAGCCCGACCCGATGGCCCGCTGCCTGCCTATCACGGTGCTGGTGCTCGCACGGTCTCCCTCTTCGAGCGGTCCATAGCCCGTGACTAAAATCTGCACGACGGCAGGGGAAACTTTCCTGATCAACGCGTCTACGGACTGATTCAAGTTGCGCAGGTTATCCAGTGAACGATCCTGCGCACTGGCGTTGCCTGCGCAATAGGGCACCAAGAGAAAACTCACAACCGCAAGTACACGCCAGAAGAGTTGTCGCATGAGAAACCTCTTCGGGCCTGGGTTGGTGTTGGACTGCAGCATGGCTCTGGCCTCCTCAAGCTTGCACGAAGTAAGGATGCTGTAAGGGACCCCTTAGATTACAATGCTCGGCGCGCACCGGCGGTTTCGGACCTCATGGTCCCTGGAATTGCCTGAACGGGCACGCTCCCGGACCTCTCCCTGCGCTTTTTGCAAAAAAATGCGACCATAGCAAACGCCTTTTCATCAGAAAACTGATCGCCCATGCCACGAATCGCAACGACCGAAGATCGTCGCCTCGAAGAAGCCCGCACGCGCAAAAAGCATTGGAAGCGCTGGGGACCATACCTTTCCGAGCGCCAGTGGGGCACAGTCCGCGAAGACTACAGCGCGAACGGCACGGCCTGGGAATATTTTCCGCACGACCACGCCCGCTCGCGCGCGTATCGCTGGGGCGAAGACGGCATCGGCGGAATCAGCGATCGCCATCAAATGATGTGCTTTGGGCTAGCGCTCTGGAACGGCCGCGATCCCATCCTCAAGGAACGCCTCTTCGGCCTAACCGGCACTCAAGGCAATCACGGCGAAGACGTGAAGGAGTGCTACTTCTATCTCGATTCGACGCCCACCCACAGTTACATGCGCATGCTCTACAAATGTCCCCAGGCCCAGTTTCCCTACCAACTTCTCATCGATGAGAACCGCCGCCGCGGCCGGGGCCAGCCCGAATTCGAATTGCTCGACACTGGAGTTTTTTCGGAACGCCGCTACTTCGATGTATTTGTCGAATATGCCAAAGCCGACGTTGAAGACATCCTGATTCGAATTACCGCCTTCAATCGCGGCACGGAAACGGCGGCCCTACACATCCTTCCGCAATTTTGGTTCCGCAACACTTGGTCCTGGGGAAAAGATCTCCGCCGCCCCGTTGCGCGAGTTGCCGCCCCGCTGCCCGGCAGCTCTTGTATCGAACTCGAGCACTGGCAGTACGGCAAACGATGGCTCATCTGCGCCGGCAATCCAGAATTGCTCTTCACTGAAAACGAAACCAATTGTGCGCGGCTCTTCAACGGCCCGAATCGTTGTCCTTTCGCCAAAGACGCTTTTCACGAATACCTGATTCGCGGCAACAAAGCCGCGGTCAACCCCTCCCTGACGGGAACGAAAGTTGCCGCCGTTTATCCGTTGGATCTCGAGCCCGGCGCGACGGCCACATTGAAGCTCCGGCTGACTGACATCGAGCCGCTCGCGGGTCTGGATTCTAATTCTCCGAAAGTCGGTATCATCACCTCACCGGGCCACGCGGAGCGAGCTGAAGGCGTTCCCGGCACAAACGATTTCGCTTCAGGATTCGACGCGCTATTCGCAACCCGCCAAAAAGAGGCGGAGGAGTTCTACGAATCGCGGATCGCGAAACATCTCTCCGTCGACGCCAAAGCCGTGATGCGTCAGTCCTATGCAGGCATGCTCTGGTCTAAGCAGGTTTATCACTACGACGTTCGCACCTGGCTCGAAGGCGATCCTGCACAACCGAAGCCGCCCGCGGAACGCTGGAAAGGCCGGAACAGAGACTGGCTGCACCTTTACAACGAAGATGTCATCTCCATGCCCGACAAATGGGAATATCCCTGGTACGCCGCTTGGGATCTCGCGTTCCACTGCATTCCCATCGCTTTGATCGATCCCGACTTCGCAAAAGAACAGCTCACTCTTCTTCTTCGCGAATGGTACATGCACCCAAACGGGCAATTGCCTGCTTACGAATGGGCTTTCAGCGACGTGAATCCTCCGGTGCATGCGTGGGCCGCGTGGCGCGTTTACAAAATCGAGCGCCGCGTTCGTGGCGTGGCCGACCGCACTTTCCTCGAAAAAGTCTTTCACAAGCTGCTTCTGAATTTCACCTGGTGGGTGAATCGCAAGGACCCCGACGGCGCCAACATCTTCCAGGGAGGCTTCCTCGGGCTCGACAACATCGGAGTCTTCGATCGCTCCGCGCCGCTGCCGACGGGCGGTAATCTCGAACAATCCGACGGAACCAGTTGGATGGGCATGTATTGCCTCAACATGCTGGCCATGGCTCTGGAACTCGCAAAAGACGACATGGCTTACGAAGATGTCGCCAGCAAATTCTTCGAGCACTTCGTCTACATTGCTCATGCCATGAACGACATCGGCGAGGGCGGCATGGCGTTGTGGGACGACGAGGACGGCTTTTACTACGATGTTCTCCGCTTGCCCGACGGGAGCCAGCATTTCCTTAAGATTCGGTCGATGGTGGGCCTCATTCCGCTTTTCGCGGTCGAAACGTTGGAGCCTGAAATCGTCGATCGCCTGCAGGGCTTCAAGCGACGCATGCAATGGTTCGTTGACAATCATCCCGATATTCCCGAGCACATCGAAATGACGCAGCGTTCTGCGCACGGCGTTCGTCGCCTGCTTTCTCTCGTCAACCGCAGGCAACTCAAGCGAGTTCTCGCCCGCATGCTGGACGAAAACGAATTCCTTTCTCCCTATGGCGTGCGCGCTCTGTCTCGCTTCCACAAGGACCACCCCTACGAAGTGCACGTCAATGGAAACCTCAGCCGCGTCGAGTACGAACCCGGGGAATCCATGGCGGGGCTGTTCGGTGGCAATTCCAATTGGCGCGGACCGATCTGGTTTCCTGTGAACTATCTCCTCGTTGAATCGCTGCAAAAGTTCCATCACTACTACGGCGAAGATTTCAAGGTGGAATGCCCCACGCATTCGAACCGCGAAACGGACCTCTGGCAGGTCGCAGCGGAAATCTCGCGGCGACTGGTCCATATCTTCTTGCGCGATCGCACCGGGCGACGCCCCGTCGCCGGCGGAACGGAAATCTTCCAAAACGATCCTCACTGGCGCGACTTGATTCTGTTCTATGAATATTTTCATGGCGACAGTGGCGCCGGACTAGGCGCTAGCCACCAAACGGGCTGGACGGGCCTGGTCGCCAAACTCCTCGAGCAAAGCGGAGAATAAAGTGTCTTCGCTCGAGTTTCGCGAAGCCCTTCCCGGCGATGAAGCGCTGCTTCTTCCCATGATGCGCGCCCTCGCGACGCAAGACCCGGAAGTCATCCCTTTCCATGAGTCTTCCGCGCGGGCCGCCTTCCATCAATTTCTTTCGCTTCCCACTTTCGGCCGCATCTGGCTTCTTTACGACGGCGCGGCAGTCGTCGGCTACATCATCCTCACGATTGGCTTCAGCTTCGAATTTCGCGGCCACGACGCTTTCATCGACGAACTGTATATCGTTCCTAGACACCGACGCCGCGGGTTTGGCCGCCAAGCCATGGCTTTCGCCGAGCAGAAAGCCCGCGAAATGGGGGTCAATGCCGTCCATCTTGAAGTCGATCGCGGCAACGATTCCGCCCTCGAACTCTATCGCCGCGCTGGCTACGTCGACCACCACCGCTTCTTGATGACCAAATGGCTCGAGCGTGATAGTAAGGGAGCCTAGAGGCGTGGGTCCAGAGGTGTAGCCTAAGAGGTAGACGATGAGCGCGACGTTTGACAGCAGCGTAGTTCTGATCGCAGGCGGCACCGGGGGCTTGGGACGTGAGGTAACCTCAGCCTTCCTCAAAGAAGGCGCGACCGTTATCGTGACCTATCGCAATCAGCCGGAATGGGAAAAGTTCAAAACCGCGTCGTCCGCACATGCTGCGCGTCTCGAAGGCCACGAAGTGGACGTTACAGACGAAGCGGCAGTGCGCCAACTCGTCGAAAAAGTCCTTTCGAAACACCGCCGACTGGACGCTGTGGTCAATACCGTCGGAGGTTACGCTGGCGGCCTGAAATTGTGGGAGATGGAGACGAGAGTTTTTGAACAAATGTTGAACCTGAATCTTCGCTCAGGTTACGCGCTGGCGCGAGCCGCGGTTCCCGCAATGTTGAAGCAAGGCCACGGAGCCATCGTGAACATCGCCGCCAAAGCCGCCTTCGACCACGCCGCGGGCGCATCGGCCTACGCCGCTTCCAAAGCTGCGGCTGTCGCCATGATGGACTCGCTCGCCGCGGACGTAAAGGGCACCGGCGTCCGCGTAAACACGATTCTCCCCAGCATCATCGACACCGAAGCCAACCGCAATGCCATGCCCAAAGCGGATTTTGCGAACTGGCCGAAGCCCAAGGATATCGCCGGCGTAGTCCTCTTCTTGTGCAGCGAAGACGCCAAGGTCATTCACGGCGCATCCATCCCTGTTTACGGTGACAGCTAAGCCATGCGAAATCTTCGTATTTACAGAAAAGTGTTCGCTCGCAAAGGCAGGGTTTTCAGGACTGCGCTTTTGACGCCGCTTGATACAGCTCGATCAGCACCTTGCCGCCATCCGGAGATGCCACTAAAAAAAAGTTGACTCGTGTGCCATCCGCCCCGGGCCGTGTCGCCGGGTAGACGGGGTCCATCTTGAATTTCTCTCTTAAAATTTCCGTGGCGCGGTCCACGTTCGTGCAACGGAATTCCACTTGCTGCAGGCCTTCTCCAAATTTCAGCAAATAGCGCGCGATGGCTCCGTCTCCGCCGGGTTCCCGCGTCGTCAGCAGATCCAGCGAAATCCCTCCTGAAAAACTCAGCTCGAACTCTTCCGCATCCTGATCCGGAGGCACTTTCGCAAGCCCGGGCGTTCCATTGGCAATTCGAATTCGGTTGAAGGTCTCCCGCGACACGGCAACGCCAACCGTGATCACCGGATTCGGCGCGAGCAACAAGGCAGAGAGTTCCTCGTCGCCCCACCAAGTGGCGACCGCGATTCCCGCAGCCGCGCGTCCCAATCGGTAAAGTTCTTTCGCCGCGGCTGTTCTGGCCGACGACTCAGAACCCGATAGCCCTGCAATGGCTGTACTTAGTGGACTGGACATAGTGCCGTCGAAATTGTAGCGTGAGAAGGCGTCCAAAAAGAAGCGCCGCCGCTTCCGTCATACGAAAGACGCAACTAAATGACTCGTCCGCTCATCTGAGGGGTATGCCCAAACCAGTTTTGCTCACGGTCGACGACGACCCTGAGGTCTTGCGCGCCATCGAGCGCGACCTCCGCAGCCGCTACGCGGACCGCTATCGCGTGATGCGCGCAAACTCAGGCACCGCCGGCATCACCACGCTCCGCGAACTCAAAGCCCGCAACAATCCCGTCGCGCTCCTCCTTGCCGACCAGCGCATGCCCCAAATGGATGGCGTCAGCTTCCTCTCGGAAGCCATGGAGCTGCATCCCCTGGCCAAACGCGCCCTCCTTACCGCCTACGCCGACACCAGCGCCGCCATTGACGCCATCAACGAGGCGCGCGTCCATTATTACTTCATGAAGCCCTGGGATCCTCCCGAGGAGAAGTTGTATCCCACGCTCGATGACCTGCTGCAGGACTGGACCTCCACCTTTCGCCCTCCCTACGAAGGCATCCGCGTCCTCGGCACGCGCTGGTCGAATCGCTCTTACGAGCTGCGCGACTTTCTGGCCCGCAGTCAAGTCCCTTATCAATGGATTGACGTCGAGCTTGCCGAGAGCGACCCCGAAGTGCGCGGCCTCGTGAATTCCCTCGGTCCCGAAGCGCAAACTCTGCCGCTCATCCTGTTTCCCGATGGCGCGCGTCTCGCCGAGCCGCCACTCCCCGCCGTTGCCGACAAAATCGGCCTCCGTACCCGCGCGCAAACTAATTTCTATGACCTAGCGATTGTTGGCGGCGGTCCCGCCGGACTCGCGGCGGCCGTCTACGGCGCCAGCGAAGGCCTGCGCACCGTCATCATCGAGCGCGAAGCCCCCGGCGGCCAGGCCGGCCTAAGCTCGCGCATCGAAAATTATCTCGGCTTTCCCTCCGGCCTAACCGGCAGCGACCTCGCGCGTCGCGCTGTGGCGCAGGCGAAGCGCTTTGGCGTGGAAATCCTTGCTCCCCAGGAAGCCACCGGCGTTCGAACCGATGGCCCCTATCGCTACGTGAAGCTCGCGGACGGCTCGGAAATCTCCTGTCACGTTCTTCTTCTGGCCATGGGCGTTCAATGGCGCACTCTTGACGTTGCTGGCATCGACCGCTTCCAAGGCGCAGGCGTTTATTACGGCGGCGGCACTTCCGAGGCCATTGCGTGCAAGGGCGAAATCGTATATGTCATCGGCGGAGCAAACTCCGCCGGCCAGGCCGCCATGCACTTCTCGAAATTCGCCGAAAAAGTGGTCATGCTCGTGCGCGGCAATTCACTCGCCAGCACCATGTCTCACTATCTGATCGAACAAATCGAAAGAACGCCCAACATCGAAGTCTGGACCGAAACGAGCGTCTCCGCCGTACACGGTGACACGCACCTCAGCGGCATCACCGTGCAGTGCGCGCCTTCCGGCGAGACCAAAGAGCTGCCCGCCGCGAGCCTCTTCATTTTTATCGGCGCGCTGCCTCGCACCGAATGGCTCGGCAACGTCGTCGAGCGCGACGACCGCGGCTTCATCCTTTCTGGTCCGGACCTGATCCATGGTGGAAAGAAGCCTCCTTCGTGGACGCTCAGCCGGGATCCCAACTTGCTCGAAACTAGCGTCCCCGGCATTTTTGTCGTCGGCGACGTCCGCCACGGCTCGGTGAAACGCGTGGCCTCCGGCGTCGGTGAGGGCGCCGTCGTTGTTCAGTTCATGCACCAATATCTGGCCAAGGTCCAATGATCCAGACGCGAGTGCGTTGTGGCCGCCAAAAAAGCACAGCTTCCAGATTCCCCGGAAGGAGTGACCAACACGATTCAAACGAGGTTGCAGCATTCGAGATTTTCTTTACTTAAGACTCGGAACTGAGGATTAATAACTCCTAAATGAGTGAAGTCACCGACCAAGCCCGCATCGAAGCCCTGGTAGCGGATTTGCGCAAAGTGTTGCCTTTCGCGGATCAGCATCAGGATGATCTCGAATGGTTCGTCTCGCAATGCGAGGAGCGCCACACACCCGTAGGCGAAATCGCGGTCAAGGAAGACTCCCCTGCCGAGTTCATGTTCGTCATTCTCGAAGGCGAATTGCGCGCCCGGCGCGAAAGCGGTCCAGCGGATGGCCCGGTTTATACCTCACGCACCGGCGAGGTTACCGGACTTCTGCCTTTTTCTAGATTGAAAACCGTTCCGGTGACCGTTCGGGCTGTTCTGCCGGTGCGCGCGCTGATGTTTCCGGCAAGTAAGTTTCCCGAGCTCTTACACCGCATGCCAGAGCTTTCCCAGCGCCTTGTGGGATTGCTCACCGACCGCGTTCGCAACGTCACCCGCGAAGAGCAGCAGCGCGAAAAACTGGCAGCCCTCGGAAAGTTATCCGCAGGCCTCGCGCACGAATTGAATAATCCCTCGGCCGCCGCTCGCCGGTCCGCCGCCGCTCTTCACGATTGCCTGGAGCGCCTCCGCGCCGTCGGGCGCAACTCCCCGCTTCGCGCCGAAGATTGCCACCTGCTTGCCCGGCGCGAAGACGAAATCCGCGCGTCGTTGAAACCCCCGGATTACAAAGACGAATTCGCCCGCTCTGACCGCCAGGACGCCATTCAATCCTGGCTCGAAGCCCGCGGCGTCACTGACGCCTGGAAGCTCGCTCCGCTCCTTGCGGACGCGAATCTTACCGACGCACATCTCGAGAGTTTTGCTTCCGCCGCTGGGGCCGCCCTTGGACCCGAGCTCACACGCTTCGCCACGCTCCTCGAAATGGAGCGCATCGCGTCCGAGCTCGACAACAGCACCGCCCGCATCTCCGATCTCATCAAAGCCATCAAAGAATATTCCTTCATGGACCAGGCCCCGCTTCAGGAAGTCGACATTAAATCCAGCCTGGAAACTACGCTGACCATCATGCATCACAAGCTCAAGCGCGGCATCGTTGTGACCCGCGACTACGCTCCCGACTTGCCGAAAGTGATGGCTTACGGCAGCGAGCTGAACCAAGTCTGGACCAATCTCATTGACAACGCCGCCGACGCCATGGGCAACACCGGAAAACTCCTCGTGCGCGCCGCACGCGAAAATGAATATGTTCTCGTGGAAATCGTCGACAACGGCCCCGGCATCCCCCCGGAAGTGCAATCCCGCATCTTCGAGCCGTTTTTCACCACTAAGGGCGTGGGCGAAGGCACCGGGCTCGGCCTCGACGTCGTGCATCGCATCGTCCAAAAAATGCGCGGCCTCGTCGCCGTCAAGTCTGTTCCCGGCGACACGCGTTTCCAGGTACGCATTCCGATGCAAGCCGCAATGTGATTCGCCGCGCGTGAACCTGGGTGAAACAAAGGAGCCCGCATGCCCGAGACTTGCGCCCATCTCGATCAAATCAAGCGCGTCAAGCCCAAGACCAAAGGCTGCGAAGAGTGCCTCAAGATGGGCGACAGTTGGGTGAATCTGCGCTTGTGCCTGACCTGCGGGCATGTCGGCTGCTGCGATTCCTCAAAGAACAAGCACGCCACCAAGCACTTTCACGCCACCAAGCATCCCATCATCCGCTCTCACGAACCCGGCGAAAGTTGGATGTGGTGCTATGTCGACGAACTCATGTTCGAATAGCTTCTTTGTCGTGGCGCAGCTTGCTGCCTTCGCTTTTCACTGCGGTGTTTTCCCTTGCCCCTCTTTCCTCTTCTTTCCAGGAATTAAAACCGATGCCACCAGCGCAATCAGCAGCACTCCCCCAACCACCGCCAGCGAAACCGTCACCGGAATGTGCACCCACGGCTCCCCGATCATCTTTCCCCCGATGAAAACCAGCACCACCGCCAGCCCTTCATCCAAGAACCGCAGCCGATCAATAATTTTAGCCAACAGAAAATACAGCGCGCGCAAACCTAGAATCGCCAGCACGTTCGAGGTGTACACAATGAACGGGTCGCGCGTAATTCCAAAGACCGCGGGAATCGAATCCACCGCCAGGGTCACATCCGTAATTTCAACGACCAATAGCGCAACAAAGAGCTGCGTTGCGAAAAGTTTTCCTCCTTCACGCACAAAAAAACTTTCACCGTGAAATTCCGGCGCGACGCGCAGGTGCCGCTGCGCGAACCGGGCGATCCTGCTTTTCTCCGGATGCATATCCACTTGTTTGAAAAACATCCGGATTCCCGCGTACACCAAAAACCCACCCAGCAAATACAGAACCCAGGAAAAATGCTCGATCAGTTGCGCCCCGGCGACGATCATCATGCCGCGCATCACCAGCGCGCCCACCACGCCCCATTCGAGCAACCGGTGCTGCAGGCGGTCCTCCACCGCAAACGCGCGGAAGATCACCAGGAACAAAAACAAGTTGTCGACGCTGAGCGCTTTCTCGATCAGGTAGCCGGTGAAGAATTCCAGCGCCGGCTGCTCGCCGCGGAAATGCAGCACGCCCAACCCGAAAAGCACGGAAACACCAATCCAGCCGAAACTGGCGATGGCCGCTTCCCGCAATTTGATTTTGTGGGGATGCCGGTGAAAGACGCGCAGGTCTAGCAAGATCGAGATAAGAATGAAAGCGTTGAAGAGGATCCAGTTGAGCGGCGTGCCCATGCGCAGCCCTTCCGCGTCAGGGGTTGGCGCTGCTTGCTTCCGTGGTGTTCAGGTTGGATAGCTCGACGCGGGCCGTTTGGCCCGCTTCGATTTTTACAGGCACGTCCCAGCGCACGTGCATGTCCCCGGCGTTGGCTTCCAGGTTGAGTGTCGAAACCCAATAGGCACCGGGGGGCAATCCGGAAACCGCAGCCCGGCCCTCTAGGTCCGTGTCCACCTTGCGCGCTAGAAATTTGAGCTGCGCCAGCTCCGGCGCGGCGCGCACAACGCGCTTGTTGCGCGCGCTCTGCAGGACGTCCCATTTCCTCTGCGGATTGATCCCTTCCAATTCCAGCTCGATTCCCGTCATCGACTCCGGATGCTTGCGCAGGAATTTCATCAGCGCGGCCAGATAAGCCTCCCGCAACTTCTTATACTTTTCTGGGTTTTTCTCACGATCCAGGTCCGTGTATTTCGGCTGAGGAAAGCCGGAAGTGACGCCGCCGCTGTTCGAGCGCTGGTAGGCCAGCAGAAATTCCGGCACGCCCAGAACATCATCGGGCGAAATCCGTTTGTCCATGTCGGGGGCGGAAAGGTCGAGCGTGTCTTTCGCTTTGAGCCAGGCCCGCAGCTCTGGAGAAACCTTGAGACTGTCAATGTACTCGTCGCGGCCCGGCGCAGGGTCCTTTTCTTCCGCTTCCTTAACGATCTCCGTGTAGCTCTTGGTGAGAATATAGAAAGTGAACTGGCGCACCGGTTCCGACCGCGCCGCAGTGGGGGTGATCCGCGCGCTGAACTCAAGCATACCGGTTGCAGCTTTTGCCGGCCCACCGGAGTCGGTCTGCCCCACCGCCGCGCTGACGAGCAGTGCAGCGCCGCTCAGAAACACCACAACCCACGGCTGGACGCGCGCAAACGACCTCGTTGCCAAACGGACACTACGCCAGAGAGTTTCTCCCATCCCAAAATCGTAACAGATTGCCATGCTGCTGAGGCAAGGAACACGGAACACCTGTGCCCTCAGCGGCGCAGCAGCCTCACCGTAGCGCCCCGAGGTTAGGACGCAACCTTCAGGGGCTTCCGGGGATAGCGGCCCAGCAGGGAGTTCCAGCGGATCACGAACACGTCGAGGAACATTTGCAGGCTGTCCCGGAGCATATTGACCTTGGTGGCGGGAGAATGGCCCCAGCGCACGGGGACTTCCACGGCGCGCAAGCCGTGGCGGCGCGCGAGATACAGCAGTTCCGGGTCGAAGCCGAAGCGCTCGATGGTCTGCTGCTCGAAAATAATCTGGCAGCGGTCGCGGACAAACGCTTTGAAGCCGCACTGAGTGTCCACGAACGGCAGCCAAAGAATGAGACGAACCAGCTTGTTGAAAATGATGCCGGCAAACTCGCGGAACGGCGATTCGTGGACGGTGATGAGGCTGCGGTTGACGGCGCGGGAGCCGATGGCCACGTCGAAGTTCTCGAGCGCATCGACGAGCTTGTCCGCTTCCTCGATGGGAGCGGAAAGGTCCGCGTCGGTGAACAATACGATGCGGCCGCGTGCTTCCCGCACGCCGTGCCGCACGCTGTAGCCCTTGCCGCGGTTCACGCCGTTCGGAACCACGCGCAGCGTGGGAATTTTGCTGCGGAGGGACTCCGCGACGGTGGCAGTGCGGTCCTTCGAACCGTCATCCACGACAAGAACTTCCACGTCGCGACGGGACCGCTCGAGGTACGTGGCGATGCGCTCGAGCGTGGCGGGCAGGCGCAGCTCCTCGTTGAATGCGGGTATCACGATGGACAGTTCAGGCGAGGCGGGCCTCATCGTTCGGGAGGTTTCTGCCACGCGTGATAGCCAACGAGCGGCACGAAGCGGCAGCCTTCCAGCATTTTGGTGAAAAGCTTGCCGCCGTGCTTTTCGATGAGCTGCAACTCCTGGTTGTCGGCGTCGCCCACGGGAATAATCATGCGGCCGCCCTCCGCAAGTTGCGTCAGCAGTGGCTGGGGAGCCGCAGGCGCCGCAGCGGCAACGAGGATTGCGTCGAAAGGCGCAAGTTCCGGCAGGCCGAGCGTGCCGTCTCCGCAATGCACGTGCGCGTTGAGGTAGACAAGGCTCTCGAGCTTTTCGGAAGCGGCGGAAGCCAGCTCGGCGCGGCGCTCGATGGTGAAAACTTCTTTGGCTAGTAGCGAGAGAACCGCGGCCTGATAGCCGCAGCCTGCGCCGATCTCCAGCGCGCGGTCGGTTGGCTGGAGACGCAGAGCCGCGGTCATGGCTGCCACGATGTAGGGCTGCGAAATGGTCTGTCCGCTGCCGATGGGCAAGGGAACGTCGTCGTAAGAGCGCGCGCGAAGCTCCTCCGGCACAAATTCGTGGCGCGGAACCGCCAGCATGGCGCCGAGGACGCAATTATCTTCGATACCGCGCCGTCGCAACTGCTTTTCCACCATTTCCGCGCGCCGAGCCGCGTACTCTTTGCTCTTAAGCATGGGTGACCGCCGTCGCGTGCTTTTCCCAGGCCCCGGTTTTCAGAATTTCTTCCATTTGCGCGAGCGCGAACTGGCACTCGTCTTCGCGATTGTAAAAATGCGGAGAGAGCCGCACGCCGGCTTTGGGGCGGTAGTCCACCAGGATCTCGCGGGCGAGTAGTTCGCGGCAAACTTCGTAGGCGTGTGGGCAATCGACGGAGACGGTTCCGGCGCGCTCCGCGGGATTTTCAGGTGTGTTGACGTGCCAGCCGCGCGCCTTGGCGCCTTCTATGAGGCGCGATGTCAAGCGCAGCGATTTCTCGCGAATGGCGCTAATTCCGACTTGATTGAGAATATCGAGGCCAGGGCGGCAGGCAAACAGCGCGGGGATGTGCGGTGTGCCGTTTAGGTAGCGGTAAGAATCCTCGCGGGAATCAATCGCGCCGGTTTCAAAAGCAAAGGGGCGGCGATGCGCCATCCATCCGGTGAGCGCCGGCTTCAGTTTGCCGCGCAAATCTTCGCGGACGTAAAGATAAGCGACGCCGGGGCCGCCGCAGAGCCATTTGAGCACGCCCCCGACCGCAAAATCAGCGCCAAAGGAACGCACATCCACGGGAATGGTTCCCGCGGCCTGGAAAGCGTCGAGAATCACGTGCGCGCCGACGCGACGCGCGCGTTCGATGATGGCGCGCGCGTCAACGATGAACGAGCTGCGGAAGAGGACGAGTGAAATCGGCACGAGCAAAGTGGTTTCGTCGATGGCCGCAAGAAATTTTTCGAGGTCGAAGCGGATGGAATCCTCGGCGGGGATGACTTCGACTCGGGCGCCCTTTCCGCGCTGCTCGTGATAGAAGTATTGGATCGACGGAAATTCGAGATCGGTCATCACGATTTTGTTGCGCGGGCCGTGGAAGTCAAAGCAGGAGGAGATGACCGCTTGCGTAATGGTGACGTTCTGATGCAAGGAGATTTCGCCCGCGCGCGCGCCAACCAGCACAGCGATTTTGTCGCCGAGGCTGACGGCCATCTCCCACCAGCCTTCTTCCCAGGCGCGCACGCCGCGCTCGGCCCAGGAATCCGCATAAGCGCGCACTTCGTGGTAGACGCCGCGCGGCATGGCGCCGAGCGAATTGCTGATCATGTACGTGGTGCGGTCCAGAATCGGAAATTCGCCGCGCCATTTCAGAAGGTCGTCCACGGACTACTCTCCACGGCCAGTTGTGCGGGGATCATTCCTTCTCCAAACAAAGTAACACACCGTGAGGAGGGCGAGCCAGGGGACGCCCGCGAGAAGGGTGATCCGGAAGCCGGGGACCCACCAGGTGGAGACCAACACGGCCAGGACGCCTGCGAGTCCCGCGAGAGAAACCCAGGGACCAGCAGGACCAAGTTGAAGATATGGTTTCGCTTGACGCTTGTGATGCCGCCGGAAAGCCAAGTGCGTCAACAGAGTCATGAGCCAGGCGAAGAGCGCGCCGAAAGTGCTGAGGCCAATCATGAAAACAAACAAGGAGTCCTGGAAGTACTTCGACAAGAACATCGCCGCGACCATGCCGCCGCCGGACGCGAGTACGGCCACCATGGGCATGTCCTTCTTGCTCAGGTGGCCCAGAACTGCGGGAAGATAACCGCCGCGAGAGAGAGAAAAGGCAAGGCGAGCGGTGAAATACAAGTTGGCAACGGCACTGGAGAGCGCGGCGGTCAAGACCACAAAATTCATGATGTGCGTGGCGGCAGGAATGCCGACGGTCTGAAAAACCCGGACAAAGGGGCTTTCACCCATGCCGATTTGCGTCCAGGGGACAATGCCGACTACCAAAGCAAGCCCCGCGACGTAGAAAAGGACCAGTGCGGCGACGGTGTTGCGCAAAGCTTTGGGAACGGCTTGTTTGGGATTGGCGGCTTCTCCCGCCGTGCTTCCGACCACTTCGATCCCGAAGAAACTGAACAGCCCAAGGACGACACCGAGTCCAACCCCCTTCCATCCGTTCGGGACAAATCCGCCATGAGCGGTGTAATTTGCGAGACCGACCTTGGGAAACCCAACTCCGAAGAGCAGGGCAGAGCCCAAGAGGAGAAACGCGAAAATGGTCACGACTTTAATCATCGAAAGCCAGTATTCGAATGTGCCAAGATTCTCGATGTTGGTGGTGTTGACGTAGAGGATCAAAAAAGAGAAGAGGCTGATCCACACCCATGGCGGAACATTGGGGAACCATAACCTGCAATAGATAGACGCAGCCACCACTTCGCTGCCGACGACAACCATCATGCAGAGCCAATAGGTGAGCCGAATGGCAAATCCCGCCCAGGGATGCAGATACATTTCGGCGTAAAGCCCGAAGGAACCGGCCGTCGGATGCGCAGCAGACATTTCCGCGAGGGCCCACATCATCGGGAGGGCGATCAAGGCGGCGGCGACAAAGCTCAAGATCACCGCGGGCCCAGCGAGTTTCACCGCAATGGCGCTGCCCAGGAACAGGCCTGTGCCAATGGCGCTTCCCAGGCCAAGCATAGCGAGCTGCGCGGGAGACAGATTGCGCTGCAGACCTGATTCGCGCGCGACGATGGTCGTGGGCTGGCTGTCTTCCTCAGTCGTCGGAATACCGAGGGAGGGCTCGTTCATGGCGAGGCATGGTAACAGAAACGTTAGCTATGTTCTTCTCTTCACCTGAACGATGGGACAGTGAACGACGAGGGCACAGACTGCCCAGCAAAGCGCTCGCGCTGCTTCGGTTGCATTTCTAGAATCAAAGTCGTGGCGCAGGACCCGAACACAGCGCCTCGGAGGCGGTCATGAAGGCCCTGGTTGCATTGATTGTCATTTATGTCGGCACGTTTTTCCTGGTCATTCAAGGATCATCGCAAAATTCCGTGCAAGCATCGCCGCAGAGTTCGCAAAACAACTCCTCCGTGCAATCGAACTCGCACATTGACCGGGTCAAGGAAGCGGACATTCGCTCGCTGATGGAACTCGTCGGCGCGCGCGACATGGTTCAGGACGCCGCCAGCAATGCCATCGAACAATCTCGCGAGAAGCTTCTGGCCACGGTGCCGAACAACGAAAAAGGCCAGGCTTTTGTGAGCGCGTTCGCGACCAGTTACCAGAAAAAATTCGACGCCGACCAGGTGACGGAACAACTGGTCGGGATTTACGACAAGCACTTTACGGATGACGAGATGAAGGACCTTCTGCAATTTTATGGCTCGCCGCTAGGCCAGAAAGTGGCTGCGGAAATGCCAAAGATCAACCGGGAGATCCAAGCTGCGGTGCGCTCGTCGAGCGGGAAGGCCGCGCGAGAGGCGCTTGTGGAAGTGAAGCAGCACAACCCGGAAGTGGGACAGTCGGCGCGGCTCGGCAACGGCCAGGGACGATTCCAGCAGCGCCGCGCGCAGCGTCAGCAACTCCAGGCCGCCCAACAGGAACAAGATCCGGAATAACGAAGTTTTGCGGTTGGTCAAGAAGGGCGGGGTTCATTACGCGGCCTTTCTTTTTTTTTTGCTCGATGGTTCTTCTCGCGGAAATCAGTGCAGCCCAATGCGGCGTAGTCCTCTTTGATGAAAAACCCTCTGGCGCTCTGGAATTCTTTGCGCGGTCGGCCACTTACTTCGTCGTTGCCGTCGGCCCGGGAGCTTCCTTGAGAGTGCGGTTAATGCCCCGTTTCTGAGGTGCGCAGGAGTTCCGGAGCCAGTATCCGTTCCCTTACGGTAGGAATTGTTTCGCGGACTTGAACCCTGGTGGGCTGGCCGTTAAGTTTCTCGGCGCAGACTGCCAAAAGGTGCTCCGATGTTGGTCGGAACTGCCAAAGCTGCCAGCGTGATGAATCGTCGCCTAATGCGGGGTCAATCGCTAAATCGACAGCTCGGTCATCGGCAAAGTGGAAGCTGAACCTATCGAGCGGTAAAGAGAGGCCCATACCGCGCGCTTTGCTATACGATTCCTTAAAAGTCCAATATTCAAAAAAGCGGTACCGTCGCTGGTGATGAGGTGCTTCACGAAGTGCTGCGACTTCCTGCGGAGCAAAGTAATGATTTGCAACATCGATCGACCAGTCGCGCGTGGCAAAATTCTCGACATCCACCCCCAAGGATCGGCCCTTGGCGACTCCCAGGGCAATGAGCCTCTGCGTGTGCGAGACACTAAACGACAGACAGCCATCCGCCGCCTGCGTATTAACGATGTGGGGCCGTCCGTAGGCGTCTGTAGAGAAGACCCAATCCTTAGGATCAACGGAGGCGTAACGCGACAACACCGTCCGAAGCAATGCCCTTGCAACCAGATAGCGGTGCCGGTCACGGGCGAGGCAAAATCGTGATTCCTCTACTTTCTCGGCGGCATTGAGGAGGTCACGGTACGCCTCAAGCAGGCACTCGTCGTTAATTGCCTCCCAAAACGCAAGCCATACGTGAATCTCAGGGGACGTGGGTTGCATGATCAAGTCCATCTTTCCAAACCGCGCTGGCTTCGCGATGTATGTGTTCAACAGGCACGGATGAACGGACAGGGGTCGAATTCGCTCTTTCTGACCGAAAGCATTATAATACCGACCCAGTGTTGCGATTGCCGTCGAGCGGGCAGGCAGCCGTGCGCAGGACATCTTCGGTGTGATTCCAGCTGCGCTTTTTCCTCCGGGTGGGTCCCCGACCTGGGTGTTTTTTCTGTTGCAGCTTAAGTCGAGGTATTGGAGACGCAGATTGGGCGGACGCGCAGCTGCTCCCTCGCGCGAGCCCGACGCGGAACTATCCGATCGGGAGTGCTAAATCGTGAGCACGTCCTCTTGGAAAGCCAGCGTATCCGGGACTAGCCAGTTCTTTGATCTTCAAACCTCGTGTACACCGGAATTGGTAGCGAGACGCGCTGCCCAGATCCCAGAGGCATTGGCCGTAACCGCGGGCGCCCAGAGTTTGTCCTACCGGGAACTTGACAAAAAATCCGACCAGTTAGCCTCTTACTTGCGCTCACTCGGGGTAGGGCGGGATGTGGCGGTGGGCCTCTGCCTGCCGCGCGGCCTGGACATGGTGGTAGGGGCGCTTGCCATCCTGAAAGCCGGCGGAGCGTACCTACCCATGGATCCGGATTGGCCCCCCGACCGTCTCGCGTTTGTGCTTGAAGACGCCCAATCACCTGTTCTGGTCACCAACGTAATTCTTAGCAGGCAGATACCTTACGGCCGACACGTAATTGTGGACCTCGCACCGCCAGAAACTGCAGCACAGTCCGAGGGCTTGCCGCGCGCCAAAATCAGAGGAGATGACCTAGCCTACATTATTTATACCTCCGGCTCGACGGGCCAGCCGAAGGGAGTCGAAATTCCTCACGGCGGCTTAGTCAATCTCATAACCTGGCATCAGCAGGCATTCTCCGTGACTTCCGCCGACCGGGCCAGCCACCTGGCTGGATTGAGCTTCGATGCGGCTGTCTGGGAACTTTGGCCTTACTTGGCCGCTGGCGCGAGTGTTCATCTGGTTGATGAGTTGACCCGCAGTTCGGCCGAGCTTCTACGGGATTGGCTCATCGCCAATAAGATTACCATCAGCTTTGTCCCTACCCCGCTAGCCGAGGATCTGCTCCGTGTGAAGTGGCCGACGAGCACCAGACTGCGAATAATGCTAACTGGAGGTGACACGCTCCACCACTATCCACCGGCAGGCTTGCCGTTTGTACTGGTCAACAACTACGGACCTGCTGAAGGTACGGTCGTCGCAACGTCCGGGCCGATGCCGTCCGGCAGACACGATGGCACGCTGCCGCCCCTTGGTCGCCCCATCATCAACAACCAGATCCACCTCCTTGATGAACAGCTGTTGCCAGTGCCGCCGGGCACGGTCGGCGAGATATTCATCGGTGGGGCAGGCCTCGCGCGCGGGTACCGCAACCGGCCCGATCTGACTGCAGAGAGGTTTATCTCCGACCCTTTTAGCGCCAAGCCCGGCAGCCGAATGTACAAGACCGGAGATCTCGGCCGCCTGCTGCCCGACGGCCGGTTGACTTTCGTCGGCCGAGTCGACGAGCAGATCAAAATTCGCGGCTTTCGAATCGAGCCGAACGAAATTATTTGCGCTCTGAATCAGCACCCGGCCGTCCGTGAGAGTTTGGTATTAGCCCGCGAAGATTCTGCGGGGGACAAACGTTTGGTGGCCTACTTAGTGCAGGAACCCGATTCCTGCGTCACACCCAAGAGTCTGAGAGGTTATCTTCGCCGCTGCTTGCCCGAATACATGCTACCCAGCGCTTTCGTCCGTTTGGAAGCGTTCCCATTGACACCTAACGGCAAGATCGATCGGGCGGCGCTTCCAGCTCCAGCTCCCGAGAACACCCTTCACGACACGTTGTCGGCAGCCGCACACACGCCGACCCAGCAGCGCGTCATCGAGATTCTGACAGCTCTGCTGGGGCACCAAAAGATCGGGCTAGAAGACGATTTCTTTCTGCTCGGCGGTCACTCGCTTCTGGGGGCGCAACTCATAGCCAAGTTGCGGGAGACGTTTCAGGTGGAACTCGCCCTGCGAACGGTCTTCGATACGCCGACGGTGGTTGCTTTAGCCGAAGAAATCGAGCGTCTCACCGCAAAACCGGGGGATGCCCAAAAAAGTGGGCTAGGGCCCGTTTATTTTGCCAGTGACGCGACACCCCGGGCGGAGTCCACTTAAAATGACCAGTAGCTCGCAGATCCCTTCTTTGGTGAACCCGGATCCCAGTTTGAGCCTCTACCATCTGCTGGAACCCGACGTTCTAGCGAATCCCTACCCGCTCTACCACCGCCTTCGGACGGAGGACCCGGTGCACTGGGATTCTTACTTGCATTCCTGGGTTGTGACCCGCTACAAGGATGTCGTGACTGTGCTGCAAAACTTTTCCGCTGCCCGCACTCCTACTCCGGAGCAGCTCAGGGATCTGGGCCTTCCCGAGTTAGAACCAGTTGCAAAAGTGATGGTGCTTCAAATGCTCTTTCGTGACGCGCCGGCTCATACCAGACTCCGAAGCTTGGCAGCTGCTGCTTTTTCCCCTAGTAAGGTCGAGGCCCTCCGACACCACATTCAGGAGATCACGGACAATCTCATCGACGCCGTGATTGCCAATGGCCGAATGGATGTTGTCGCTGACTTGGCCGATCTGTTGCCAGCAACCGTGACGGCTGAGCTGATCGGTGTGCCGGTCGAGGATCGTTTCCAGCTGAAAGCGTGGTCCAAGGATTTCTCTGAAATGCTCGGGAATTTCCAACTCAATCCGGGTCGGACTGCAGTGATGCTCGAAACTGTGGAACAAATGACCGACTATTTCCGCCGTAGAATGCGGGCGAAGGTAAGCCCATCGAGAGAAGGCGTGGTGCACGCGCTCATGAACGCCGAAGTTGACGGGGACCGGCTGACCGAGGAGGAGGTCATTGCCAACTCGATCATTACCATGGTCGGCGGCCTGGAAACCACGACCAACCTGATCGGGAATGGCTTGTTGTCGCTCCTGAGAAATCCGCGGGAGCTGCAGATGCTTCGGGCAAACCCCTCACTGTATCCTTCGAGTATCGAAGAACTGCTGCGCTACGAGAGCCCCATCCAGTACACCGCGCGCCTTGCCCCGGCTAATGTAGACCTCGGTGGCAAGACAATTCGCAGGCAACAAGCAGTGATTGCCGTGGTGGGCGCTGCAAACCACGATCCAGAGCGCTTCCGCCACCCCGACCGGCTGGACATCACGCGGCAAGACAATCGGCACTTGGCGTTCGGCTGGGCAGCGCATTTCTGCTTCGGCGCGCCGCTAGCGCGGCTGGAGGGACAGATTGCGCTCTCCACAATCTTGCGCAGACTACGCAATCTTGCTTTGGATACCGTGGCGCTGGTGTGGCGATGCAATATGGGTTTTCGAGGCTTGGAATCCCTGCCAGTAACCTTCGATCCAGCATGAGGATCTCTCTGTGGAACCGGCTCTGCCTTATGCTAGGAATCCTAGGCGTGGCGCGAAGCTGCGCGAGGCCTCCTGCGAAGATTATACGCAGATCGCTGCGCTCGAATCCCGTCATGGGCTTATTGTTTCAAGCCCCGAGCGATGGCGCGACATTTGGCTAACCAATCCGGAATACCGGAATCTTCAGGGGTGCTGGCCCATCGGCTGGGTGATTGAGGACGAACAGGGCCAAATTGTCGCCTCCATTGGGAACGTGCCCTTACAGTACGAACTTGCAGGCAGAAGAATCCTGGCTGTCTCCGGCCACGCCTGGGTCGCTGACCTCCCCTACCGAAGTAAGGCACTGTCACTGCTGGATCGTGTGATCAACCAACGCGATGTGGATCTGTATTTGAATAATAGTGTAAATCCCGAATCTGCGAATGCCGTCAGCGCCCTTGATTGCGCCCGTGTGCCGGTCGGCTTGTGGGACGAGTCCGCCTTTTGGATCACGAACTACCAGGGATTTATCGAAGGCCTGCTGGCCACAAAGGCCAAGGGTCTGGCCAAACCTTTGAGCTACCCGTTTTCTGCCGCGGTCTTTCTCACAGATCGACTTACCACCAAGGGTTTGCGCTCCGGTGACGTGGAAGTGAAATCGGTGGCGGCTTTCGATGATCGTTTTGATGATTTCTGGGCCGATTTGAAAAGAATGAATCCGCACGTACTCCTGGCTGTCCGCACCCGCCAAGTGCTGGAGTGGCGCTTTAGGCATGCCCTGCTTGAAAACCGACTGTGGATCGCTACCGTTGCCGATAACACACGCCTAGCCGCATACGCGATCTTTGATCGACACGACAGTAGTGCGTTTGGTTTGACGCGGATGCTTCTAGTGGATTTTCAGTCGCTCGACGGGAGCACTGCCTTGTTGGAACCGGTGCTTTGCTGGGCCTTGAGAAAGTGTCGGAACGAGGGAATGCACGTACTGCAAATCATTGGGCGCTGGCTGGAGAAAGGAGAGTTTATCGAAACGGCCGCCCCGCACCGGCGCAAACTGGAATCCTGGAGATTCGTTTATCGGGCCAATAATCCCAGGCTAGCGGAAACTTTGCGAGATCCGCGCACATGGGCGCCGTCCCTGTTTGACGGTGATGCAACGCTGTAGGAGCAAGCCTCTGCCCGCGTGCCGGACGAGATAGCCGCGGCCTTGAATTGGTCAGCAAAACAAATCAATGCAACTTGACTGGCAGCCGCTTGAAGCAAGCGGCATGGTCTGCATGTTTCAATCGCCAGCTCAACGTTACTCAGTCCTGCGGTGGGTTCGCCGCGGCTCAATGAGCGTTAGTGGCGGTGGAACTGAGGAACATGAAGTAGTTCGCTTAAAGTTAGCTGACGATGATTGCGGACGGAGTAGAAGGTGTATTTTCCCACGTCTGCCTCAACGATATATTCAGCCTTTTGAAAGCGCGGGTTGGCCAGCTCGATAGGCCTCCAACCAAAATAGAAGAGCAAGTTGAGGCAGATACAGACCGCGAGGAGCGACATCTTTCGCCCATCCGATACCTGAGGGCTCATGATCCCCAGCAGGATGAGGGGAGCCAGCATCCAGTCTGTGTATGTAGCATCGGCAATGTAGATCAGGAGGAAGAAGGCCGAGCCGGGTACGATCCAAAGCCACAATGCGGAGGACTTCCCGCGAAAGATCAGGGGGATCAGTGGGCAGAGGGCCAAAACCAACGGCAAAACGTATCGTAGCGTGTTGGTAAGTGCATACGGACTTAGCCCGCTCACCAAGGGGCCATTGGCTATAGACATCAAGTGGTTTCCAACACTTTTGTTGACTACGTTCGCCATATCCCGTAACGCAATCTGCTGTGGAATCAACCATGCGAGTCCTAGCACGAAAGCCGTTGCGGCCGCGATGATCGCATCTTTCCGTTGCGCCTTGATGAGCGCGTACAGAAATACCGGGGCGAAGAAGACTCCATCGGAAGGTCTAAATCCAGCACCGAGCACAAAGGCAACCCCAGCCCAAATCAGCCATCTTCGCCTGGACTCTTCTTGGTATTTCAGGATGAAGAAAAAAGAAGCGATCGGAAAAAACAGTTGGGACGCATGCGTGGTATGAATGTTCCCAGAAAACCACGCGAAGAATACTGCTGCATAGAGGAGCGCGCTCAGACGAGCTACGGCTTCGGAAGCGAATTTTCGAGCGACGAGATAAAAAAAGACTGCACCGGCTGCGGAAAACAACCAGTTCATTATCGAAATGGCAATTTCCGGATCAGGGAAAAAGGATGCTGTTCGAGCGAATAGCCAGTAACCAGGCGCCTGAATAACGTACGTTCGGGACTGGATGGCAAGCAGGTGGTCAGGTCCATCGCCAAAATACGCAGACGACGACGTAAATGCTCTGGCTGCAAACACCCCGACAAAGAGCCACGCGCCAAATCGCGCAGCGCTTTTGGGTGCCTGCTGTGCGAAGGCCGACAAATCCTGCGCCCACGTACCCATACTCTTCTTTCTTATGCGTGTCAGCGATCAACCCGAGACCACAAACGGGCAGCTGCATGCAAAACCCGGAACTATTTTCCGGCGCAATATTGCACATACGGTTAAACTGAGTCAACGCGAGTCACGGAAATTTAACATTGCGTAACAAACAAGTCCCTGCCAATAAGAGAGTGTTTTTGTGACTCAGCTCGCATGATACGAATTAGGTCAAGCATTTGGTCGACTGAACTGCGCATTTTTAAACTAAGGGGATCGTGGAGAAAATGCCTGCGCAGACGGCGCCCAATCTCCACGCGCCCTGGGCTGTGAGGCGTGATTGCTTTCGAGCGTCTCCGATTCGTCCCTTTGTCTAATTCACGGTAATGTAACCAAGCGGAAACGCAAGCGATACAACTGCCGTGGACAATACGAACAGTAACTTAGGATAAGGATCTCGGTCTATTGGCATAGGGCAACGCCAACACGGCGATCGCCTAGTTCAATAAGCCCCCTCTCCTAAAGCCATCAGGTCCCAGGGCTCTGCTCATACTCGCAGACGAGACTCGCGTTAGGCGGGGCGCAGGGACGGTGAACCGGGGGGATTGCGCGGGACAGTGCGTCACCGTTTTGAAATGGCTCCTTCGGTGGAAGCAATCTGATGAGCGAGCGGGAATACAAGGCCCTTATCGCCGGAGCAGGCCCTGCGGGTCTGACGGCAGCCTATGAACTTGCCAAGAAAGGCCAACCGGTAGTGGTTCTGGAGAGCGACCCGGAGTATGTAGGCGGGATTTCCCGGACTGTCGGCTACCACGGCTATCGATTCGATATTGGCGGGCATCGCTTCTTTTCCAAGTCGCGCGAAATTGAGGATTTGTGGACGGAGATTCTGGGCAGCGACATGCTGCAGAGGCCACGGTCTTCGAAGATTTATTATGGCGGGCAATTTTATTCGTATCCGCTGAAGCCATTTGAGGCGCTTTCGAAGCTGGGCTTTCTGCAATCGGCACTTTGCCTGTTGTCGTTTGTCTGGGCGCGATTGAATCCTGCCCGTAATCCGAAATCGTTTGAAGAATGGGTCGTAAATCAGTTCGGGCGGCGCCTGTTTCGGATATTTTTCAAAACCTACACGGAGAAAGTGTGGGGAATGAGCTGCCGCGAAATTTCCGCAGATTGGGCGGCACAGCGGATCAAGGGGCTTTCTTTGTGGTCAGCGATTAAGAATGCGGTGATGCCGAAGAGTCCGCCGAACCGTCGGAGTCAGGTCGTCAAGACGCTGATCGATACGTTCCGGTATCCGCGTTTGGGACCGGGTATGATGTGGGAAACCTGCGCCAGGAAAGTGTGCGAATGGGGCGGCGAAGTGTTGTTGGGGCGCAGTGTAGTCGGTTGCCAATTTGACGCGGGGACAGCGTCATGGACAGTTTGTGCGCGTAGGACGGATGGAACTGTGGAGCAATACCGCGGAGAGCATCTGATTTCCTCGATGCCCATTCGCCAACTCGTGGCGCAGATTGAACCGCGGTTGCCTGAATCCACGCTGAGAGCTGGTAAGTCGTTACGGTATCGCGATTTTCTAACTGTGGGGCTGATTCTGCGCGAGCGCAACCGGTTTAGCGACAACTGGATTTACATCCACGATCCCAACGTGAAGATGGGTCGAGTGCAGAACTACAAATCCTGGTCCCCGGAAATGGTGCCGGATCCGAATTACTGCTGTTATGGACTCGAGTATTTCTGTTTCGAGGGCGACGGACTTTGGGCCATGGCGGATGCAGACCTAATCGCTCTGGCTAGGAAGGAACTGGAACAGGTGAAACTGGCGTCGGCGGAAGATGCGGTAGATGGCTGTGTCATTCGCCAGTCCAAGGCGTATCCAGTCTACGACGATGACTACAAGCAGCACTTGCAAACCATCCGGCAAGCGCTGGAGGCGCGTTGCCCTAATCTCCACCTTGTCGGGCGCAACGGCATGCACAAATACAATAATCAGGACCACGCGATGATGACGGCCATGTTGGCGGCGCGTAATATCTTGGCCGGTGAAAGGAAGTACGACCTCTGGGCAGTCAACGAGGACGCCGAGTATCACGAGTCCGGAGACGCGGGCGGGCAATCCCAGGGTAACTGGACGAGAGCCGTAGCGACTGTCGCAAGGTCATGAGCTTCCTCCGCACTCGGTGGCTGTAAGTTCTCCCTTTCCGTTCCTAGCCGGAATTCGCATCTACTCCCTGCAACAGAAACACACTTTCACTAACCTGACAACCCGGCGACACTTGAAGCACTTGAAGTGGGAGACCGGACTGCGCAGAACTTCATTCAGCGTCTCATGGTAGGAAAGTGGCGACTTCGCTAACAGCGCCTAGGGCAGGCGTGGCGTTCACAACATCGGAACTCTAACCGTACTCGGTGTGCGACGGCCTTAAGAAGAAAGCCGAGCACGAATTCGAACCCAACGGTGCTTCTCTTCATCCAGCGGTGGATGCCTGAGCCTCTTTACGCCCAGCGCGTAGGGGAGGCACCTGCTAAAGTTGCAGTAGCGCAGCGTTTGGAATATAGCTGACGCCGTCGCGCCGGGAGATGTAGTCCAGGAGTTCGCGAAGACCGCCCCACAGTCCGAGCCTCTCAATCTCCCAGGAATGCCCATAGAGGTGCCAGAGCCCACCGTCTTTCAACACCACATTAAAGAGCCTTTTGCCCAGCTCAACCCAATTTCCGAGACCAGGCATCTGAACGAGGCATGCTTGCCAGCTTTCAAGCGTGCGCGTGCGTGCGACGTTCTTCATGTATGTGAATGGCGCGTGCGGAAATGCCTGCAGGGTCGTAGGCATCTCAAAAGGGTTGAACGTTGGCCGTGTCGCCAGCATGCGCACCGTACGGGCGCCCTTGTAGCCAGAGCTTCGCAACGCTCGAACCGTTTTGGCGTCGTACCGGCCCCGCGGGTAGCAGAACATTTCCACGTCTTTTCCGATTACGTCCTCAAGGATGCGCTTGCAGAGCCCGACTTCCAGGGCCAACTCCCCGGGTGGCAATCCCCAAAGGTGTTTGTGGGAATATCCGTGAGCGCCGATTTCAAAACCCTCAGAAGCCAGAGACCTTAACTCTGAGTGACCCATTGGGCGTTGTCGATACCTGATCGGTACATAAAAGGTTCCTTTGATTCCCCGAGCCCTCAATATTTCGGCAAGTTTCAGGTCGGCGCAGTCGCCGTCATCCCAACTTGTTGTGACAATTCGTACTTTATCCATGGAAGGCGACGTATCCTCGAGACGATTTCGCGCGCGTTGAAGCGCAGACCTTATCATCAGTCCCTTCAGGTTCCAACATAGGATGTGAACTTCTGTGCTGGCGAACGTTGCATGCGCGGAGGCTGGAGACTTACAACTGCGCTAAACTGAATCTAATTTTCAAGCTCTGGGTTGCTTTCAGGTAACTTGCTTTGGGGACGTTGTGTCTCAGGCAAACGCTCACAGGAAGCGTAGGCACCATTGCCGTTGTGGATGGTGTTGTTCAATCCAAAAAAGGAAAGAATGCTACCGCTGCTGCGCGCCGCACTACCAGAATCGCCCCTAGCTGACGCGCCGTTGGCGGTGGGACTCAAGAAACGCCTGGCCTTCAAGTCGATCCAAATCTCATTAGCAACGACTTTGCTTAGGTCCTCAGGGTCTTTGTCGTTCCAACTCTTTGAGCCAAGCACAAGAGCGATGCCTGCAGTAAACATCAGCAGCATGGACGAACTGGCGATCAACAGCCGAGGCGGAAACGATTTGCTATCGGGGATGTTCGCAGGGTCCAGCACTTTGACGGTCGGTAGATCCCTGGCTTCCTGGACTTTGGCCAGGTTGTACTCTTGAGTCAGAACCTCGTAGACGGTTTCCTGAACCCTGACCCGACGGTAAAGATCCGCGTAGCTCGCACCGAGCACCGGGAGTTTGCGGATCGAGGGATATAATTCCGACGCCGAGGTGTTAGGTCCGATTGTGCTCGCGGGGTCCTTACCGGCAAGTTTTCTCAGTTGCGACTGTAATTCCTCGATACGAGCCTTGGCCGTGCGGACTCGCACGTTAGAGTCGGAATAGATTTGACGGAGCGCTTCGAGTTCCGACTGCGCGACAATCAACTGACCTTGAAGATTTGCCGCAGCTCCCACCAGGGCCTTACCCTGCTCGTTGATGTCGATGGCGTTATTCTTGCTGGCAAACTGACTGAATTCCTTCTCAGCGCTCTCAAGATCCTGTTTGACCTGAACCAGAAAGCCTTCCAGAAAAATACGCTCTCGGCGTCCAGAGGAAGTACTTAACTCAGCGACTAACCGGTTCAGTTCGTCCACGTAGGCATTTGCGATTCCTGCTGCCCGCTGAGGGTCGCGGTCGTTCACGCTAATGGTGATCATGTCGCTTTTTCGATCGACGGAGATGTCTACTCGGCTGGCAAGAACCCCTCGCGCGCCTTCCGTGCGGTTTGTGCCATAGACTTTTCTCAAGTCGAATTGATCAATGAGCTTATTCTGAACCGTCCGGCTTTTGAGAATTCCGACAAAAACGTCGGTGTTGCTCTTCAGACCCAGCATGTCAGTGGCAGTCTGGCTGATGCCCATCGCGCGCACCGACGTCGAACCCGGTAGGATTGAACCGCCAAAACTGTCGGGAGGCATGAGCCGGGTTGTAGAGGTATACCGAGGGGGAATGAGAAAGGCGACTACTAGACCGAGAATCAATCCCAGGACGGAAATGCGAAACAAAAAGGTTCGATCAGCCCAGACAACGCGCACTCCGGCAGCAAAGCGCAGACGAGCCTCTCGACGTTCCAGCTCTCTATAGGCCTGCATGGCTTTCAAATGTTGGAGAATAGGAGGCCCGGGTAACTGCTCATTCTGGCGCACTTAAGTCGCGTTCCTTTCTTTAGGGGCCCTATTATCCCTTGAAACAGCCGAGCCCAAAAACAAATGTTTGACGGCGACACACAAGGTCCGCGGCATGCTGGGAACAGCGGGTAAACCTAACAAGCGGCACTGGCCTTCAGGTTTTTGCGTAAAACCAGGAACAGGGCCCAGGGCCGGAGCTTCTGAAACACATTGGTCGCGTGATAGCGTCCAGACCACCACGGGAGATTACTAACATAGTCATCGGCGGCGGTAATCCACTTTGTGTTAAACACAAAGCTTCTCTTTGGAAGTAGTAGTTGAAGGCGGGAGGTGAGTGAAAACATGCAGCGCCGCTCACGGACAATCTGCAGCCCCGCATCGGTGACGATCTTGCGGAGGATAGCTGACGGGATTCCACGTTCGCGGGGAGTAAGCAACCGCCGAGGTCGGTCCCAATTCCCCATGGAATGCGTAGGCTCGCAAATCAATTGCCACCCTAGAGGCTTAGTGCACCTCGCCATTTCAGAGACAACCGCCGATACGTTTGGAATGTGGTGCAGGACGCCAAGACTGGTAACGAGGTCGAAGGAATTGTCGGCAAAAGGCATCCGTCCACTGGCATCGGGCTTCACGTATTCGAACATGGGATTCTGGAACTCGCTGGCGGGTTCGAGGATTGTTACTTTCTTGGCGTGATTCAAGATGGGTCGCAGTTCATCTCCATAGGCACCACCCAGACTGAGAACGTGGTCAAAGGATACACACGGAAGATGGCGGAACCCGTGCCTCCAGTTTCGTGCATGGTAAGCGTAGACTCCTGGGGCGCGCTCCTCGGGCAATCTGTAGTATGCCTCGGCCTCGTCGCGGAACCACGCTTCGATCTGATCGGAAGAAAAATCGTCTCCGTAGAGAGTCTTTCCATCCGAGTATTGTCCGAAGCTAGAAGTCATTGCAGTCTCCTGCGTTCTCTACGCGGCACCCCTGTCGCTTTCGAAGACGCGCAGTTGTTCAAGCCATGGAAGGATTATCGGCGTGACCGGCCAGGTTCGCCGCAGGGTTTGCTACCCCCAAACGGGGCACGACGCCCCGATGGGCGTTCAGAACCGCTGCAGACGGACCTTGCTGAGGATCAAGAAAGGTGCGGTGCCACAGCTCTAGAACGACCAGCGAGAAGACTTCGGGTGTGTAGCGAACTGAACGGGAGTTGCGGTTGATCAGGTCCTCGACCGCGCGCCTTCGAAAATAACCACGTGCAATCGACTTGCAGTCCAGCAAGATATCGGCAACCATGTCCTTTAGGTCGTGTGCCAGCCAACTCGCTGACGGATTCGGAAAACCTTCTTTCCGCCGGCGCAGTATTTCCACAGGAACATAATTCGCGAGAGCCTTCTTCAATAGGTATTTCATCTGAAAGCCGCGAACCTTTTGATTTCCGGGCAAGCGGGCGGCAAATTCCAAGACTTTATGGTCCAGGAAGGGCACTCGCAGTTCGACCGAGTTGGCCATCGTCATTCTGTCGGCCTTGATCAGCAAATCATCCGGCAACCATGTCTTTGTATCGATATAGAGCATCTTCTCGAGCGGGCCGTCACTCGGTCTACGGGCGATAAGGTTCCGTGTGACCTCCGTGGATTCAGACTTGTCTACACGCCGCGACATCTGTTCGGTGTAGATGGCGGATGGGATCCGGTTGAAGTAATGAAATGGCGAAGATGTGCGGCTCAGGTAGTGTTCATGGAGCTCAGCATTCATTAACGGTGCGTATTTCTTTAGGACCCTCGAATCCGACATTTGACCGGCTAGCGCCATACCTCTCGAGACAACGCCGCGAAACGGTCCGAACACTCTTTTCATGTCTTCCAGGCGGGACAAGTACATGTAGTTGTGATACCCCGCGAATGCTTCGTCGCCCCCTTCTCCCGAGATGAGCACTTTCACATGTTGGCTGGCGAGCTTCGAGACATAGTAGAGCGCGACGCTGGCAGGTTCACAGACGGGTTCCTCCATGTACCAAACATATTCGAGGAGGAAGGAAGCGAATTCCTGGGCTGTGATGGTGATTTCGTAGTATTTGGAGCCGAATCGTTCCGCCGCCATTCTCGCGAAAGGACGTTCGTCAACGACGCCAGGATGCTCAAATCCGATGGTATACGAGCTGATCGGCTTGTCGGTCTTCCTGGAGGCAAGACTTAGCATTGCCGTGGAGTCCAAGCCACCACTCAAGAGAAAGCCAACAGGCACGTCACTGATCATGTGCGACTGGACCGTTTCGTCCAATAGCTCCACTACTTGCCGCTCGAAGGTCTCTGCTGATGAACGGTCATCCGCTGGCTGGAAGTCGATGTCCCAATAGCTCTGGACCTGGATCTTTCCGTTTCGGACGAGAAGCCAATGCCCGGGTTCGAGTTTGAAGAAATTGCGAAGCAAAGTCGAAGGGCCGGGCACATAAAAATAAGTCAGAAAGCGGTCGATCATGGCCGGGTCAATTTCGCGGCGGACAGCAGGATCAACCAAGATTGACTTCATCTCAGAGGCAAAGCTGATGAAGTTCTCACCCAAGTAGTAGTAGAGGGGCTTGATCCCAACCCTGTCCCTCGCCAGAAACAACGACTTCTCTTTGGAATCCCAAATGGCGAATCCGAACATGCCGCGAAGCTTTTCGAGGCAGTCGCGGCCATACTCCTCATACAAATGGACGATCACCTCAGTGTCCGATTGGGTTTTGAAAACATGTCCTTTGGCAAGAAGCAGCGTCCGGAGTTCCTGGTAATTGTAAATTTCCCCGTTAAAAACGATCCAAATGGAGTTGTCCTCGTTGGCTAGCGGCTGGTGCCCGCCACTCAAATCTATGATCGAAAGACGGCGGAAACCGAGTCCGATCTGGCCGTTCACGTAATACCCGTCGTCGTCCGGGCCGCGATGAATGATCGCGTCCGCCATCTTTTTCAGCAGATTCGGCGCGACCTTGGCATTGAGCTCAAACTCGAGTTTGCCGCAGATTCCACACATGTACTTCTCTCCTAGGATTCAGTTTGAAGTGTCCTTGCTGAAACGAACGGAGCTACGCAAGCTGTCGTGTTCTTGTCAGGGCAAGTCTTGGAGAAACACAGGCAGCTATCGCTTGTTCGTAGATCCCCATAAGCAGAGAATAGTTTCTTTCCGCAGTGTAGTCAGTTTCGTACTTGCGCCGGGCTAGGCGTCCCATCCATGCGAGTTCCGAAGGATGATTCCAAGCCCATTCGACCTTTTTGCCCAGATCTTGCGGATCGCTAGGATTGAAATGCAGCCCCGTCACATGGTCCTCAACAATTTCCGACATACCTCCCAGCCGCGAACACAAAACGGGAGTTCCGCACGCAAAAGACTCAACGATGGACATCGGAAAGCCCTCATACCAAGTGCTAGGCGCAACGACAAACCGCGCCGCCTTAACCGCTTCGACCGCCGCAGCATGTGATAACCGGCCGCGAAAAGTGACTTCGGAAAGCTGGCATTCACGAACTCGAGCTTCCATCCTTGGCCGGTCCGGACCGTCCCCGACCACATGTAGCGGGTACCTCACGGGTAGCTTCCTCCAGGCATCCAGCAAAACCCTCGTACCCTTTGTTTCGTCCAAACGCCCGATGAACAGAGCGTACTCGCCAGCGCTCGGCCTTTCGCGCGGATCTGGATCCGTAAAGTTGGGCTTGACGACGAGTTTCTCAGACGGAAATCCAGCCTCAATGAACTTCTTTTTCGCAAAGTCTGTCAAAGCAATGTAGCGAGTAACGGACGCCGGCCAGGTGCCAAGGGCCCGGTGGGTGGCCAGCATCAAGGCGACGACACCAGAAGCCGTACGGGAATTCCGGTAGCAACCGTGAAGAACGCTTCGGAACAGGCTGTGCTCCACGCATTCCTCACAGACGGCTCCGCTGCGGAAAAGAGATGATGCGGGACAGAGCAACCGGAAGTTATGGAGCGTCTGGACTACCGGGATACCTCGTTCAGAGCAGGCCGAATAAATAGAAGGCGAAATCGCCATAAACGTGTTATGCACATGGACAAGATCGGGGCACTCAGCGTCCAAAATCGCTGCAAGACTTTGGCGCGCCTGCTGCGACCAAATCATCCTTGACGCAATATGAACGCGGTCCGCCAGGGAAACGTCCTTCAATTCCATGTTGCTGCGGACGTAGGGAATTACCGTATGACCGGCCCGTTCAAGAAGGCGTTTTTCACTCTGAAAAACCACGTCCTCGCCGCCCGGATGACGGTAGAAGTTGTGAACCAGCACAATTTTCATCAGCTCTTCCTGTTTGCAAAAGTCCCCCCGACCGGCTGGGACGCTGGTTTGTCGGAATCTAGAACAACCACGCGAGGCACAAATCTGTAGAATTCCTCCACGAGGTCAGTGACAATCTGCCGAGTGGTTTTGAGCCGGCTGGGGTCCGGCGCGGGCAACCGGCCGGAAATGGCTTCGCGCAACTTCTGGGTGAACTCGGTCAAGTCTTCGGGTGAGAATATGTTCTCCGATGTGAACAACTCGGGGGCGCATCCAGCATATTTCGAACACAGGACCGGAATGCCGGAAAGGATCGCCTCGTTGGCGACGAGGCCCCAAACATCTTCTCGTGTCGTAAAAACGAGGAGGTCGGCGCTCCGGTAGACAGATGGCATTTTGTCCGGTGGCTGTGGCGGCCGAAAGTAAGTGTTCTTCAGGCCGAGAGCCTCTGCGCGCTGCCGGATGGTGAGTTTGTCGTGGCCGCTGCCGACGAGCAAGATAGAGAATTCGCAGCCCTGTTTCTGGAGAGCCGCGGCTGCCTCGAGGAGCGAACCGATTCCTTTTCGTTCGATGAACTGCCCAACGTGAAGCACGACCGGCCGGGGCTCGATAGTCCAGGCAGGTTCCCCACTTGCTTGGAATCGTGCTTCGTCGATTCCATTTTGCGACTGCAGAATCCGATCACGCTTCACGCCCAGAGAGAGCAAGTACTCAGTGGAAGTCTGACCGTAGGTAACCCAATGACCCGCCCACAAGGTGATGACTTTTCGCATAGCCTTCCTCAACCGGCCGATGCTGCGCTCGCTGTGCAGCGTTCCCCCCCACCAGATCCACACCGGCCTGCGAAAGATGGTTGCGTATGCTAATGCCATCACGGAGCGAAAACCCATCTCGTTGCTAACAATAGCGTCCGGGCGAAAACGCAGAAGGTGCCAGAGAACTCCTGGCATAATGTGCATGAACTTCTCGTCAAAGATTACTCCATTCACCTTCTTCGTGTAGCGGATTTGCCAGCCCCACGCGCGAACCACCCTTGCGTTTGGCAATGCGTCTTCGAGATTGCTCCAAGCGTCGCGATTCGCTTCCTTCCCGCCGTGAAGAACAAGGAGGTCGAACTCATCGGCCAATAAGGAAAGGAGTGGGAGCCTGTAAGGCGCGATCATGTTGATCAGTAGGGCCAGTTTTATCTTCTTGTTCGCCGTGATCATCAGACGATTCTCGACCGCGACAGGTCACCGCTCGGTTAGCAGCGTCGGCACCGGGTCAATGTCGACGCTAGTCCCTTTCAACGGACGCGAGTCCTGCAGAAGACGCGTGGCGCTCGCCACTCTCCAAGTGCGGGGCACATCGAACTTGTGGCTTCCCTGAGTGTTCCAAACGATCCACTGGCTCTTTCCCTTTCGTTTCAGTTGGCAGGTCCAGGTGTGATCGGCGCTTTCGGCGCAATCATTCATGCTTGCCCCGACCATCCATCGTTGGATGATTTCGTATGTGCGCCCCGCGGGAGTGACAGTACGGGTATCTTCTTTGTAGGTGATGAGCCTAACGTATTGGTTGTCCCACGCGTACCAGTAAAATCGTTGAACGCCGGCCGCCCAGTTAACAATGTAAGCGCGCGCAAGAAAAGCCGCAGCAAGCTCGTCAGAGTCAAACTTTGCGGGTGGAAGCCAGCCCGTTTCGGTGTTCCACACCGGTTTCTCCGCCAAGCCGTTATCGGCGAGCACCTGCCGAACCCGTTGAATGATCGCGAGCATTTCTTCGGGTGGAAGCTGTGGATCGACGTAGAAATGAAAGCCAACGACGTCCAGGTACTGCCCTCCGCCCTTTTTCAAGAATTCCGCAAGCCAGGGGATTCCGTAAGCGGCAGTTGCTGAAGGAGAGACTACAAGAGCCTTGGGATCGACGTTGTGGATGATCTGGGACGCTTCCCTGGTGAGGGTCAACATTTGATCAATCGAGCCGCTCCAGAAATCTGCCAAATTCGGTTCATTCCAGATTTCATATGCCTGAATGCGTCCTTTGTACCTTGAAACCACTGTACGAACGTACTCACGCCAATCTTCAATATTAGCGGGTTCTGCGGTAAACCCTGAAGAATAGCTGGACTTGAGTTGCGGCTTCGCCGAGGCCCACGTGGGTGAACCTCCAAGGGTCAACAGGAGCCCCGTGCCGTGTTGCTCGGCCAGCGTCACATAGCCGTCTAACTTCTCGAATCGCCACTGACCTTTGGCCGGCTGCAGATCCGCCCAGGTCACACTCGCGTCCCAAAGCCTCCACTGTGGTACTGGAGGCGTCGGCCAAGGCGTCGGACGGGGATAAGCAAGATGGTGAATGTGCATGCCAAAGTAGGAGGCGGGAATAGTTGCCTTGGGAGCCTGCAAGTTACCGGCAAACGCCGACCCAAGCAGCGCACCGAGAGAACTCAAGATCAGGACCCGACTGCGGAAGCTTTCCATCTGTTCTCCTCATTGCAGGTTGTCTTGGTGCCCCGACACCATTCCGTAGATTCCTTCCAAGCGCCTCGTACAACGCTCCAAATCAAACTCTCGGACGATTACCTCGCGGCCTGCTCGTCCGAATCGCTCTCTCAATTCAGCGTTCTTTAGAAGTGTCATTAGATACCGGCCTAGAGATTGCCAATCCCGTTCTGCTGCTATGAACCCTGTTTTCTCATGGCGGATGATTTCCGGGATAGCTCCAGAGTTGAATGCGACAACCGGCTTACCCACGGCTTGCGCCTCCGCACACACCATGCCGAAACCTTCGGCCTCTCCCGAAGGCATCGTCACTGAAGGCACGCACAACACTGAAGCCCGGTTCATCCACTCGCGAACTTCTTCCGGTGTCCGCACACCCAGGAACCTGTAACGTCGCAGCGATTCCCCGGCCAGGGTCTCCAGTTCCTTGCGCAAATTACCATCTCCAATTAATACCAATTCGATGTCTGGGAGTTGTCTTTGCACTTCCGAAGCAGCCCGAATCACAAACTCTGCACCTTTTTGTTCAACAAGGCGCCCGACAAACAGAATGATGGGCCGGTTTTCCGTTGATGCCGGTCTAAACTTCAGCGTGTCGACTCCCGTGTATGCAAGCAATACTCTGTCCGCCGGGAATCCTTGCTCCAGCAGCTTGCTCCGTACGAATTTGGAAACCGCAAGGAAGGTCGCGCTGCTTGCTCTTAGTTTTTCCCTGTTCGCCATATAGTAGCGATAGCCGAGGTAGGTTTTGTACCGACGCAAATCCGTAATCGTTATATCGGAACCGTGAAACGTGGTAATCAGCGGGACTTTCAGTCTGCTTGCTAACGGCAGTACCCGCAGTCCATTCGGACCGTAGTGCGCATGTAGCAAAACCGGCCTCAATGCTTGCAACCGCTCTGCCAGCGCCGGTGCGGATCCCCAAATCTTGAATCTTATCTCGTGAAACATTGCGAACGGCCCTCCGCGATTCACGAGATAAACCTTTTCCTGCGGCAATTCCAACCCCGGGACCCGCCGCGATCCGGCGAACATGGGGTCGTATTCACGTAGCGCGCTCGCCTGCGCCTGGATGAAGGTTTCCGAGGGATAGAGCAAATGAGCGCAAAACACAATCACCTTTGGTTTACCAGCGATGCTCACCCGGGCTCTCCTATGGGGGACGGTAATTCGCCTCCTTCCGCGATGTACGCGAGCAGCAACAGATCTGTACCCGCGATGCAAGAAACGCACATTGCCCATTCGAGCTGTTGCATCGCGATAGTGACCTCGCCCAGGTTATGGAATATGAAGTACAGCAGGAAGGCAAGAGGCCAGAGCTCCGTCCCAAGCTGGCGCTGTCTGGACAAATAGAGCGCGCGCCTGATTCCTATTCCGATGAAGACGAGCGTCAACAGCAATCCGATCGCGCCCAAAGCCAGAAGCATTTCTAGGTAGCCGTTGTGGGAATACATGACCGGGCCACGGAGGACTCGGTTGACCACGAAGGATTCGGGGGAAGCGCCCATCCAAAATCCCGAATAGCCGTAACCAAGAATCGGCTTGTTCGGAATGAACGAGATCACCAAACTCCAGATTTCCGTTCTCCCCGTTAGGTTCGAGGCGCGGCCCAGCAGCCCCATAGCTCTGTCGCTATTCGCAAAGAAGAACGATCCGCCCACCAATACGAGAACAGCTATGATGACAGAGACGGCATATAATGGAACGCGGAACTTAAGTGCTACAAACTTGTATACACTTACCAAGATCAACGCACCTACAAGGGAAACTCCCGGCGTGATGGAATCCGAATTCAGCAGTAAGAGCGCCGACAGCAACATGGCAAGACATTTGAGAACTTTTGCAAGGCGGCCGCCGGCCGGTAGCTGCCACTCTACGAGTAATGCCAGCCCCATCGCCGTTCCTAGGGCATTCTTGTAACCGAAAACCCCCATCCACTCGCCCTCGGTGGATATCCCGTATCGGGGGAATAGCACGACCGAAGCGAGGCTTAGGAGCGCGAGTACGCGGAATAGCCAACTCAACATGCGGAGTTGTGCTTTAAATGAAACTCGGACTGCCAGCGCTATTCCGAACAAGGTCGTGCCGAAGAGCCCTACAGTTTTCCGCAAGACCAGATCCGGCATCGCCGCCCACAAGCTGGACATCACTGCGAGGACGAGCAGCAACACAAGTGACCAGTTACGGCGCAGAACAAAGAGAGCCTCCCGGTACCACGGAAGCAAAACCACAGCTACACCTAAGTAGCTAATTCCGAGAACCAACTGCCACTGAGGGTTACCGTCGAACCCCATATTATCTCTGTCCAACACCAGGGCGAGGAGGCCTCCGGAGAGGATGAGTGCACAGCCTCCCAGCATGAGCAATTCAAAGAGCCTTCGCGCGCCGTTCATGTTTCCGCTCTTGCTTCGATCACTTTCGACGGGCTCGCCAGGTGCTGCGAGCGGCGGAGCAGCGCGAACGCCGCCGTGGCGAACGCGCTTAGCAGCAACGCGTCGGAAGCAATGCTCGACCACGCCGCTCCACGCCATGAATACACGGGAATAACCCACATGTTGATGCACACGCTGAACATTGCCACGCCGGCGCCGATCGCGGTGCGTAGCGCTTGGTAGCCCGCTCCCGTGAGCGCGTCCCCGAGAAAGGAGTGAACTGCCTTCAATAACGGCAAGACCGCGAGCCAGCGCAACGCTTCCGAAGTCAGCCGGTATTCGCTGCCCAGAATTAACGGCACCACTCCGGCTCCCGCTAATATTGCAACCGCGATCAACGCCGCGTATCCCAGAGCGCGCGCGATCAGGGGCCGGGCATAGCGGAGCGTAACCAGAATGCCCCCCACACCAACCCGGAAGAAATTCGGATAAGCGGCAGCTAAGACCGAGGCCACGGGCGTGAAGCTGACATCGATAAGCCGATAAGCCGCACCATAAATCCCAGTCGCCTCAAGGGTGCTCAAGCGAGCGAGCATGGCTTTATCGATATCGTTGTAAATGGTCTGAGCACTTTGCGCGACGGAGAAATAGAAGCCTTCTCTGATTTCCGCGACAGGGCGCGCAAAGTTGAAGGCCGGAGCGCCCAACTTTGCGAGTACCAAAATCAATGCCAGCAGCGCGACCATGCCTGTGCTGACCAAATAGAACTCTCCCCATTCGAGCGCCGTGGGTTTGCTCTTCACGATTGCCAGTATTACCGCGGCTCCTAGCCGAAGGGCACTCAGCAGCACGCTGATCGAAGCTGTCCATTTCATACGCTCAAACGCCTGGAACGCCTGCCCGCAAATCACCGCGAGGTTGCTGCAGAACAAATCGGAGGCCGCGACCATCATGATCAGTTTCATTGGAATCGTGTCGGGAAATAGAAAGTGAGAGATCCCCACCACCACAGCAAACAAAAAAGCAGCTGAAGATGATGTAATTAATAACGCCATTCCAAAGTTCTTTCGAAATTGCCCTTTGTCACGGGAGACATTCTTGATCAACAGAAATCCGCTGCCCATGGTCGCGAAAGGCAGCAGAATACCGACTAGCCCAACGACACCCACAAAGGCGCCATAATTCTGCGCACCCAAGGACCGGGCTATTACCGTGAAATATAAAGCCTGAATGAGCAGCTTGAACCCTTGCCCGACCAGCAGCCACAGCGTGTTGCGGGCCAAAGTGCTTTTCAGGTGCCTGAGCGATTTGAGTTCAGTGAGCAAGACGGCCTACGCTTCACTCAATTTGAGCTGCGGTTTGCTTGTAGCGCTTGCCATCCGAATGTCTGTGAGATCCGCCCCAATAGCCGGTGACCCCCCAACTCCTCCCGAAAGCGTCCTTTGATACCATTCAATGGTTTTCGCCAAGCCCGTTCTTAGATCAGTCTGGGCCTGGAATCCAAATTCCTGGAGAGCTTTCTGAACGTCAAGTCTGCGGCGCCGCTGGCCATCGGGCAGCGCTGTGTTCCAGACAATTTCGCCCTCATAACTTACTAGTTCCCGAATTTGACCCACCAGGTCCTTGATCCGAATTTCGTTCCCAGTGCCTAGGTTGACCGGCTCCTTGCCCTCATAGCGCAACGCCGCCAGAACGATGCCCTCGGCGGCATCTTCGGCATATAGAAATTCGCGGCTTGCGCTTCCTGTGCCCCAAACTTCCACTGACGCAGATGCGGTCTCCTTGGCATGAACGAACTTACGGATCAGCGCAGGAATGACGTGACTTGATTCCGGATCAAAATTGTCGCCTGGACCATAAAGATTTGCCGGGATCAAGTAGATACTTAGCAAGCCATACTGTTCGCGGTATCCCTGGCTCATCACGAGGAGCGCCTTCTTGGCGATGCCGTAGGGAGCGTTTGTCTCTTCGGGGTAGCCGTTCCACAGCTCTTCCTCGTGGAAGGGTGTTGGCGTGTATTTCGGGTACGAGCAAGTAGTGCCAACGATCACCAGTTTTTCGAGCTGGCCATACCGCCGGGCTTCCTCGATCACGTGGAGGCCCATGGCCATGTTCTCGTAGAAGAACCGTCCGGGATTGACGCGGTTTGCCCCGATCCCCCCGACCGTCGCCGCCAGATGAATCAGCATTTCCGGACGCTGCTCGGAATAGAGCCTCTCCACCTGTTCGCGATGGCACAAATTGTAGTCACAGCTTCGGGGGACGAAGATTTCCGTGGCCCCGTGGGCTCTTAGCCGTTCTAGAACACCCCTGCCCAAAAATCCGTTTCCACCCGTGACAACGATCTTCATGCGCTCGAAAGATTGCATGCTTTCACTCCCTGCAAGGAACTAGTCCCTTATCCAAGCCGTTGCCCGTCGCTCAAACGCGCCGCTCAGCTTGTCGTTCAACAGTCGTATATCTGCTTCCACCATGAGCTTCACTAATTCGTCAAATCCCGTTTTTGGCCGCCAGCCTAACTTGCGGTGCGCTTTTGAAGCATCGCCCAAGAGAATGTCGACCTCTGCCGGTCGAAGTACCGCGGGTCGACATCGACGTATTTCGTCCAGTCGAGTCCCACGTGCCTAAACGCCAATTCGACGAACTCCCTTACGGAGTGCGTTTCCCCCGTGGCAATGACATAATCATCGGCCTCCTCCTGCTGCATCATCAACCAGATCGCTTCGACGTAATCCGGCGCAAACCCCCAGTCTCTCTTGGCCTCGAGATTGCCAAGATACAGGTGGTCCTCAATATCCGCGCTGATACGGGCGACGGCTCGGGTAATCTTTCGGGTGACAAATGTTTCGCCGCGCCGCGGGGATTCGTGATTAAACAAGATCCCGTTGCAATTGAATAGCCCGAATGCCTCGCGATAGTTCACCGTTGACCAATATGAATACAGCTTCGCGCACGCATAAGGGCTGCGTGGACGAAATGGTGTTGTCTCACGTTGCGGGACCTCCGGTGCATTACCGTAAATCTCGCTGCTCGCAGCGTTGTAGAACTTGGTCCGAATTCCTGACTGTCGAATGGCCTCGAGCAAACGAGTTGTGCCCAAGCCCGTAATATCTCCCGTGTATTCAGGGATGTCGAAGCTGACGCGCACGTGGCTTTGCGCAGCCAAGTGATAGATCTCGTCAGGCTTGATGCTCAACAACAGCCGAATCAGATTGGAAGAGTCGTTGACGTCGCCAAAATGCAAAAACAATCTGGCGCCTCGATCATGGAGGTCCGGAAGGATGCAATCGATCCGTTCGGTATTGAAACTGCTTGCACGGCGCTTGATACCATGCACCTCGTATCCTTTGTCCAGAAGGAGTTCCGCCAAATACGATCCGTCCTGACCGGTAATTCCAGTAATTAAAGCTTTTTTAGCCATCATGTTTTCCTAATCATTTTGATTGCACGCAAGAACCCGAAATTCGCACCAAACCCACCTCACCATCACAAAATGGTGTGCTCGCTTTGCACCCCAGGGCTTTCCACTAGCGGAACCTTCGAAAGGCCCATCAACTCAAGGCCGACGAACCACAAGGCGTGCGGAATTGTGATTAGGTAGCGTTTCCAAAGGCGGCGCGGTTCAGCAGCAAGCCGAAAAAGCCATTCAAGTCCGTGATCGCGCATCCACACCGGCGCCCGTTCTACGTTGCCCGAGTTCAAGTCAAAAGCAGCACCAACCCCCAACATCAGCGGAACCTTCACCTTGTGACGGTGCTGGTACATCCAGTTTTCCTGCTTAGGCGTACTGAGCCCAACCCAGAGCACATCGGGTGACGCCCGCTCCACGATCGTAGCGAGCTCTGACTCCTCGGCATTCGTCATCGGACGGAACGGGGGAGTGTAAGTTCCCGCCACGACAATTCCAAATCTGTCTCGCAGCGTGTTAGCTAGACGCTCGGCCGCACCGGGCGTTCCGCCATAGAAAAAGTGCCGATAGGCGCCGCCGCTGTCTCTGCAGAAATTGTCCAGCAAGTCACATCCGCTGACTCTGCGCCGAAAGCGATGCCCCTTGATGCGTGCAACCCAGACCAAAGGGGTGCCGTCAGCCACAACCAAGTCGGCGGAGTTCAGGACACGTCGGAAGGCTGCGTCTCGGCGGGCTGCAGCTACGCCATGCATGGCGGTGACGGCTACGAAACGGGCACTGGATTGGCGATCTTCGATCCAAGCGCGAAGATGTTTCATTGTGTCTGCCATCTCGACCACGTGAACCCGCACCCCGAGAATTTGAAAACTCGGAACATTCGTTGTACGAAACGCCGCTCCAGAAACCCCTCTGTCGTTCAGGCGGCCTACGCTCATCTGTTGCTCCCTATTCGCCCCGCCCCTCCCGATTGCGTGTATTTCGGCGGTTGTTTCATGCTGCGCCGGATCCTTTGAACACCGCCGGGATCGTCAGCGCCAGAATTTTCAGATCGAGCCAAAGCGACCAGCGGTCGATGTACTGCAGATCCAGCATCATCCACTGTTCGAAGGGAATCGTGTTCCGCCCGTACACCTGCCACAAACAGGTAATTCCCGGCGGTACGCTGAATCGCCTTCTGTGCCAGTCCTCATTGAAAAACTGATAATCACGGACGGGTATTGCCCTCGGACCGACAAGGCTCATGTCGCCCTTGAGCACATTGTAGAGTTGTGGCAATTCGTCGATACTCGTCCTGCGCAAAATGCGCCCGATGGGTGTGATTCGCGGATCATTCTTGATCTTGAACACAGGGCCGGTCATTTCATTTAAATGCGCCAGCCTTTCCTGAATGCTCTCTGCCGCGGGAACCATGGTACGGAACTTGTACATGGTGAATTGCCGTTTGTTCAGGCCAACCCTCCTCTGTGCAAAAAACACCGTTCCAGGAGAAGTTAGCTTGATCAAGATCGCGACGATCAGAAACAAAGGCGACAGGAGAATCAACAAAACCAGCGAACTGACGACATCAAAAATTCGCTTCATCAGCAATTGCCACCCGTCAATGTCGTTGCTGCTCGCGACGATTTGAGGAACGCCACCGGTTGCCTCCGCGCGCTGGCGTGCGAACTTCAGATCGAAAATGTCCGTGTCTAAACGTACGAGAATGCCGTGGTGCTTGGCTAACTGAGCGATCTCCGCGGATCGTTCGTAGAAGGAGCGCAGAGGAAGATAGATTGCAATTTCATCCACTACATTTTCCCGTAGAAAGTCCGGCAAGCCGTCAAAGTGACACGCGAGTAGGAAGCTGGACTCCTCAAATTTCTCCATCCCGCTCCAGTCGTCATCGACGAATCCGAGCACCCGGCACCCGCGTTCCGGCATCGCCTGAATCCTGCGACCAAACTCGATAGCCCGGGTGTTCGTCCCCAGCACCAGGATGTGGTGCAAACTGCGCCCGCGCTTTCGAATTGCTTCCAGCCCAGACCTGAGCAGCAGCCGAGCAGTGATGACCGTCGCTGAGCCAATCATCCAGAACGCCACCAGGAAAGTGGGTGTTATAACCAAAATGTAAAACAGCCTGCCTTCGACCCAGAGGCACGCGCTGGAGAATGCCATCGCACGCAGAACGTCAAAAACCTCCGAACTCTTTTTGGACATCCGCTTCGATTGATACAACCCAGACATGGAAAACACCGCGTGGCACAACAGAATGGCGATCGCGAACAGGGCACAACTCGACAGGCTGACTTTACTTGCGAGGACGCTTGCAATCGTCGTCCCCTTCCCCGCGTTAATGCTTAAGGCAGCCGCCAATCCGAACGACAGCATGGTAAATCCGATATCGGATACTCGGAGCGCATGGAGGACAATTCCGCGCATGATTTCGTGCATTTTGGGTCCCATTTTGATTGACGCCCAGGCCAGGAAGGTTAGGTTCAAGCCAGACTAAACACGTTCGATTTCAAATCCATCGATTTGGATCGCCACTGATTTCTGAATGAGATCCACGGAAACGACCAGACTCTTGTCGTTTCGGATTGACGACAGAATACCCTCGATCCCGTCCAAAACCCCACCGCGAATTCGGACCTTTTCTCCGACACGAAGGAATTCGTGCGACGTGGCATGGATGCGATGGGCAACAATCGCGTGAAGACGCTCAATCTGCTCGTCCGGAATTGGCGTTCCGCACACAGTTGTACCGACAAACTGGACAATGCCAGCAGTTTGAAGAACCCTTAAGCGCGATTCTGCGCTCGGGAGCATTTTTACAAACAGATATTGAGAAAACATGGGTAACTCCACCCATTGGTAGCGGTCGCTCCAGCGCCGTCTCTCGAGATGCAGCGGAAGAAAGCTGCGAATTCCTTTCTCACGAAGTTCTGAATTCACTTTCTTCTCATGCCGCGGCCTGGTCTGAACGGCGAACCAAAATGAGGGTTCCTCCGGCGCTGTCTTGCGCGAGAGCGCGTGTTCGTGAAGCACGTGTGTCGTACCGAGAGACAAAGCTCCGCCTTTCTCAGTCACACCACTGATAGGATTTGAGCACGCAAAAAACCGGGCCAAATTCTACAGTCGCTTATACAGAGCCGCGGGAATCGGGAACGTTCGACTGTTCAAAACCGCCCCCAATACGGGGATTCTCGAATTCCGCAGACCTTCGTTCACGCGCAGAGCCGCCTCGCGCCGAGTGGAATCGGCCTCCAGAACCAGAACCACACCGTCCACCATGCGACCAAGAACCATTCCGTCCGCGAAGGCGCTCAGCGGCGGTGCATTGATCACCAGATAATCAAATTCTTCGCGCAGCTCGGCGAGTCGATCTCTAAGGCGATCCGAGTTGAGCAGAAGGGTCGAATCCTGAACGGTTGCGCCGGCAGAGAGCAGCCAAAGATTATCCGGTCCAATCAACCTCGCGAACCCTCTGATCGATCCGCTCAGCTCTAGTGAATCGACCAAGCCACGGTCGCAGTCCACTCCGAAATTATCGGACAAGGAGGGAGACCTAAGATTACCCTCCACCAGACAAACGGAACCGGTGACACTCTTCGCAAGCAACTTCGCCACAACCGAGCAGAGCCAACCGCATCCGCCACTAATGTCAACTGGGGCAAACAGAACCGCTTTCGGAGCGACCTCTTCGGAAGTAAGAAACAAGCGCTGCACCAACTTCAGCGTTTCTTCGCGAACGCCCGGATCCAACGAAATCAGATCTTCCGAACTTCCCGAAGCAACATACTTTGCCGCGGCACTCTTTCCCTCTGTCGTAGGCGTCCGGGCCGTGCCGAGGCCAACACCAGCCAGCTGCAGCAGTTCATAGTTCTTGCTCATGGTTTCTCCCCTTGTGGAGTGGGTTCTAAGGGGACATGTTCTTCTCTCGGTGCCGCCCGAGCTTTCTGGTGCCGTTGCTCGTCGGCAAACGATTTAACGGTCAGGGAATGCTTTGACCGCTGAAGTTCTTGAGGCGACGGGATAAACCCGCGGCTGCTCACTCCTGTGATCCGGCCATCGCCGGCCGAGGGCCGGCCTGGGCTTACAGCGAGCGCGTCGCTTGCGCTCCCTCCAGTCCTTCGTGGCGGAACTTGGGCCGCCGAAATGGCTTCGGGGATAGGCTGTGGAAGTGCTTTCTCCTCGGTCCGGTTCTGTGCTTGAGCTTCTAGGGGCGCCGGAACATTCGCGACAGGGTAGGCCCCGGAACCACCATTTGCCTTCTGACTGTTTGTCTTCTGTTGAGAAACGGTCGCCGTGCTTTGCAGCGCAATGGGACGGTTCGAACGTAACACCTGACCTGTCACCCAGACCAAGGAAATCAGAATCCCTATAGCCAGACCCAGGCCGTAGCGCCGATGGCTATAAGGCTCGGCCGCTCCGGCGAAAGTCGAGAACAGTTGAGGCTGCCGCCGAACCTCAGGTGCAATGGGTGAAGCTATGACCTTCAAGTCCAGGTCATTGATTGCCTCTCGAACCATCGAGGCCTCGACCTTCGGCCGTTGTAACGCACAAGCCAGCGTCATGGAATTGAAACAAAGGTTGTTGATGTTGCGCGGAATGCCACCCGACTGCTCGGCGATCATCGCGTAGGCTGTCTCTGAAAAAACCGGCTTGTCGGTACGAGTGCCAGCCATCCGGAGCCGATGCTCAATGTACTCCCGGGTTTCGGCCGCGGCAAACGGCGCCAAGCGCGCTACAATTGAAATTCTTTGCCGGAGCTGAGTGAGACGCTCCGAACTGAGTTTTTCTGCCAACTGCGGCTGTCCGGCGAGGACGATGTGCATCAGTTTCTTGCTAGGCGTTTCGAAATTCGAAAGCATTCGGACCACTTCGAGCACGCGCTCATCTAGGTTCTGCGCCTCATCAATCACCACCACAACCCGGCGGCCGTTTCTTGATTCCTCTAGCAAATAGGCATTCAACTTCGCGTGCATGCAAGCAACGTCGCCACCTTCGTCCTCGATTCCAAGATCAGCCAAGAGAGAGCGAAGAAACTCCTCCGGCGTGCAAAGTGTCTGGAACAGGAACGCGGTCTTCGTATTTCCCTCCATCAGAGCAAGCAGGCGGAATAGCAGTGTGGTCTTCCCCATGCCAGGTGACGCAACTAGAGCCGAAAATCCCCTGCCGCACTGGATTCCATACAGCAGCGACGCCAAGGCCTCACGATGCGTCTGGCTGAGATAGAGAAACCTCGTGTCCGGCGTCACACCGAAAGGTTGGAGGCTCAATTTGAAGTGTTCAAGAAACATTTTGAGCCTTTATTCGGCCCGCTTCGGTACGGCTGCGAGGATCGGTATATTCAGGATTTCCTCGACTTCGGAAAGCGACCGGAAAGACGGGTCCGCCAGTTCAGCTAAGTATCCGGCGACAATCGCCAAAAGAAGCGCTCCCCAGAAACCTGCGAATATGACTGACCTAGGGCTACGGGCCGGAAGGATCGGCACCTCTGGCGGCACAGCGATTGCAACATTGGCAATCCGTTTGTCGTCCAGGGCGTCGGATGTGCGTTCCTGCTCACGTTTGGTGAGGTAGAGCAGGTAGTTGTCTTCGTTCGCTCTGGCCTCGCGCAGAAGAGACGTTTGCTGGACCGCCCTGGCATCCAACTGCACCATTCGCAGTCGCATGTCTTGGATCGAGGTTTGCAGGGCAGAGGCTCTCGCGTGCTCGGAGGCTAGGTCAGCTTCCGTTTTGGCCAGGTCCTGACGAAGGTATTCAAAAGTCAGGTCGCGGTCGGTCGTGGTGTTGACGTATTTTGCCCGTTCGGCGTCCGCGATGGCGCTGTTCGTGTTTGCAATTTCCTCGTCCACCTCCTTGACGAGGGGATAAGACGGGTCGTATTTCATGAGCAACTGCGTCTTCTTGAGCTGAGACGCAAGGAGCGAGGAGTGCAACTGCTCGAGCAGCGTATTTGCGGCCAGGGACGTCTCTGAGGTGGAAGAACGAGAGGGCGTCAGCGCCATTTGGTTTCTTAGGTTTTCAATGCGCTGCTGATCGGCGGCGATGGTTTGCCGAGCCTGATGTAGACCTGCCTCTGACAACACGAGTTGCTGCGCCAAATTCGCGCGCAGAATTTCCGGTGCAGCTACCCCTCCCGTCGCGCTGAACCTTACCAACTGCTTTTCGGATTCCGCCAGCGCCCGCTGGTACCGATCCGTCTCCTCCGCGAAAAAATCGAGAGTGCCGGCTGGGCGCTGCAATCGCAAATGTTTCTGAAGGTACAGGTTTGCCAGTCTTTGCAGCACGCACGCAGCGGTTTCCGGGGACCGAGTACTCCCGTAGCGCACATCGATCACACGGGAAGACCTCTGAGCTTCGACTTTGATCGCAGCCGCTAGCGCATTAGTCGCGCCTTCGAGTGCGGCCGCTCTGCTAAAATCCTGGTCGTGTGGATCCTTGTTACTGGAAGACGAAGATCCGCCTTCCGCCAGCTTGCAAGTCCGCGCCACTTCGCGCAACATATCCCGTCCTTGCAGGAGCACAACTTCCGAATCCACATCGTCTGTTGTGACGACCTTGCTGGTTGCCTGCACCGCTGCCGTGGGTTGGGGGGTCACGGCGGGTTCGAGGCGCTCCCTGCCCACAACAACCTGCATCGTCGCCACCCAATAGTGACTTGCCCAATCCCGCGCCACGACGATGGAAGCTAGGAAGACCGTCGAAAATGTGGTTAGCATCACCAAGCGGTGCCGAAACAGGGGGCGCAACATGTCGCGGACCGTAAGCGTGGGAATCTCATAACCTGCTAGCTTCTTATTGCTCGTCTTTTCCATATTAGGTGCGCGTCCAACTAACTCAGCATGCTTTTGTGTCCTGACTCAAAAAGTCCGAGAGTATGGCGAAACGCTAAAGGAGTAAGGCACATATTTTTTGAACTTCGAAATAAACGTCTCGGGCACGAAGATCATGTCGCCTGGCCGCAGGTGGAGGTCTTCGCTGATGTTCTTCCCATGCAGAATGTCATTGAGTTTCAGTTCGCGAACTTCGGCCCAGTTCGCCGATACAGCACGGTAAAGGAAAACCTGCGTCTTCGCCGTGGGCGCGAACCCGCCGGCGAGCGCTATGGCTTGCGTTACCGTGATGTCGCTTCTCAGATCGTACTGGCCAGGCTTTCCCACTTGGCCCAACACGGTAAAGAACGGCTTCTGGAAATCGATTAGGTCCACGTCCACGATGGGGTCGTGCAGCATGCCAACATAAGCCTTTTTGATGGCTTGGACGAGTTCGCGGACCGTGAGCCCCTGCGCGTAGAGGTCACCCGCGCCCTCCAGCGAGATGAACCCGTCAGGTTGCACCGTGACTTTCTGATTCCATTCAGGAGAGAGCGGAAAAGAAAGAGATAAAACATCATCTCGGCAGATCCGGTAACGAGGATTCCTCTCCCCGGGAGCGGGATGCTGCTGCTCGTCGCTGTTGGCGCGGAGAGGCAGCAGGTTTGCGGGCTTGCTCGCAGTTGCTGGTTGTTCCTGTGGAGCTGCTGCGGGAAGATAGTTGCTCGCGAGCAACACCGTGCTCAGCAAACCGAGGAACTGACTCCCACGCCCTCTCATTATCACATCCTCCCCAGCTCCCTGCGTGCGGCCCAGCCTGGTTCTTATGCCCCACTCTCATTTAGGGGTTGAGAATGGAATGTAAATAGAGCTTTAACTCTTCCTGTGCAAAACTTGGTCTTCACAGATTTGTCACACTTGCTTCACGCAAACACAACATGTCGTTTGTATACGTCGAGCATCCTCTCCGGAGCTGGAAGTAGTTGGATGGAATCGCGTTAGGAAACCACGACGTCTGCGAGTCGCAGACGTCGTCTCATGGGTTTCGCCGCGTCGCTCTGCTTTGAGGGCGGTGAGGGGAGCGAATGTCTGAAAACCCGCAAGGGGGGAGTGGCTTTTAGCGCGAAAGTAATCGCTTCCTGCCAAAGCTCGATGGGTCGTTTGTTGCCTGACCTCGGGCGTACTGTGACTTCCCCGGCGCAGAAATCAGTGTTTATTTCATGGCGATTGTCGCAAGGAACTCGTGCGGAGAGATGGCCGACAACGCTCCCGTGGTGAGATAGAAAAACAGCACGAGAATCCCGGAGCAAGGAGCCTATGTCCCAAAAGTTTTTGAGATTCCTCAGCTTATCAGCTCTTCTGTTAATGAGCGCTGTGGCTCACTCGCAGGCAGAAAAGGGGCAGATTTCTGGCCAAGTTGCCGATCCTCAGGGCTTGGCCGTTCCGAAGGCCAAGTTGGAACTGACTAACTTGGATACCTTGGCGAAGCTCAACACCGGGGCCGACGACGTAGGTCACTACTCCTTCGCCGGCCTTCCCGCCGGCCGCTACCGGCTAAGTGCCACGGCGGATGGTTTCAATCCATTCTCAAGCGGTGAGATTACCTTAGCCCCGGGGCAGACCCTTTCATTTGACGTGAAGCTCGCGGTCATTCAAGAGAAAGCGTCTGTCACCGTAGAAGGCGGCGGAGCAGGCCAAGTTGAGACCACGAACGCTGAGGTTACCGGAACTCTAAACCAGAACGAGGTCAAAACTCTGGCACTCAACGGGCGGATTGCATATCAGCTTATTGCGCTGGTGCCCGGCGTGACCAACCAGACGGGACAGGACGAGGGCAAAACGGGTATCGCCGGTAGCGCCAAGTACAGCGTGAACGGCGGCCGCGTGGAATACAACACATTCGAAGTCGATGGCACGGATGTCTTGAACAACGGCATCAACGCGGCACGGGGCGCAAACACCTTCATCATCAACCCCAGCGTCGACGCGATCGGTGAAATGAAGGTTCTCACTTCCAACTATGGCGCGATGTACGGCAAAACGGCATCCGGCATTGTGTTGATCACCACCAAGTCGGGCGCGCAGGACTTCCATGGCAGCGGGTACGAATTTGTTCGCAACGAAATGTTCAATGCGCGCAATTACTTTGACCAAACCTCGAAAGCGCCGCTGTACCGGCGGAATGACTTTGGCGTGACACTGGGCGGTCCTGTTTTTATTCCGGGCCACTACAACACGAACAAACAGAAAACTTTCTTCTTCGCCTCGCAAGAGTTTCGCTACGAGAAGACCCCCGTCGAGTACAACCAGGCTGTTCCCTCCATGGCTGAAAGGGGCGGTGATTTCAGCGACGTGTGCCCGGTGCCCGGCGCGAGTGGCTGGCAAACCAACGCGGAATTCAAGCAGCTTTTCCCGGATTGCCCGGTCGTCAACGGCGTGGCCGGCCTGTCGAGGTACAACGCCTCCGATGCCGCTACCCCGTGGACAAACCAACTTCCTATCGATCCGACCGCATCCGCACTGCTGGCTACCGGTCTCTTGCCCGCTCCTAATTCGGTCGGCGGGTGCAACTCGACGGTGTCGACGCCATCGAATCCCGCTTGCTACGTTGCGACAGTTTCGCCGAGTACACAGTGGAAGGAATCGCTCGTCCGGATCGACCAAAATCTCAGCAACACGCAAATCCTTTCTTTACGTTTCATCCAAGATTCCTGGAACACCAACGTTCTCACTCCGCAATGGGGGCTTGTGCAGAACAGCTTTCCCACCGTTCAGAACCACATCGATGGTCCCGGTTTGAGCGCGATCGCCAGCCTTGTGAGCGTTCTTCCGAAAGGCTTTGCCAACCGTTTTTCCTTCTCTTATGTTCAAGCCAAAATTCACCTGACTCAACTTACAGGCCCGGGCGCGGATCTCTCGCGGCCGGCGTTTCTGGACACGGCATGCCCCACGGACAGCAGCGGAAATCTGAACTGCTCACAACCCGGCACGGGTCCCACGCCCGTAAATTTCCCGATTGGTCCAACCGGCGCCTTTTTCAACAACGATTTCGGCGGCGGCAAAATTCCTGCACTTCTCTTCAAAGGAACAAACGCCGCTTATGGCTCGCACGGCTTCAACATCGACACTGGATATACCCCGTGGACCGATACCATCCCCACCTACACCCTCCGCGACGACCTCACCAAGACCGTCAAAAAGCACCTGCTGCAATTTGGCGTCCAAGCCGTTTTGGCCCAACAGAACGAACTGGGAGCTGCCAATGGGCTG
>Ga0126378_10000119_pt1 | contig 57846 bp, 57 predicted proteins | sample PanSoiMetPlot_23_FD_92587 | JGI IMG/M metagenome (GOLD analysis project Ga0126378, IMG submission 92587) | Tropical forest soil microbial communities from Panama - MetaG Plot_23 | ecosystem: Environmental > Terrestrial > Soil > Tropical forest > Bulk soil | place: Panama | collected 2016-02-17 | reverse complement strand
GGGGTGTACACTTGGCCGTCGCCGCGCGCGTGTGCGTAGGCCTTTTGCCGGGCGGTGTTGTGCGGGTCGGCGAGCGTATCCTTCCAGCCGAGATAATCCCAGTAATCGACCGGCACGCTGATGGGAACGAGGGAGGGATCGGCGGCGAGCTCCCCGAGCAGTCGGTCGGCTGGTGGGCAGGAGGAGCAGCCTTGACTCGTAAACAACTCAATCACGGCGCGCGGCTGAGCGTGAGCAGCGGAAAGCGGCGGCACTGAAGAACAAATGACGATCGCCGCGTAGGCGAGGCAACAACGAATCATCGCGATCCTTCCCCGCCGCCCCAGGCGAGGTTCCGTTTTGCCCCTCCGCGGTAGTGTCATACGCAGGCGCGCGATCACCCGCCACTCAATTCGAGGTGAGCCGGCAGCAATCTAGGCCGCCACTAGGTGCCGAAGCACATAGTGCAATATGCCGCCGTGCTTGAAATAGTCGAGTTCGTCCAGCGTATCTATCCGGCAAACCAGCGGCACGCGTTTGAGCCCGCCATCGGCGGCGACGATCTCGGCAATCATACGTTGGCGCGGCTTGATCTCGCCATGCAGCCCGCGAATTGTGACCTGCTCGTTCCCCCTTAGACCGAGCGTCTGCCATGATGTGCCTTCTTCGAAGCAGAGCGGAAGCACGCCCATGCCGATCAGGTTGGATCGATGGATGCGTTCGAAGGATTGAGTAATGACCGCGCGCACGCCAAGCAAACCGGGTCCCTTGGCAGCCCAGTCGCGTGAAGACCCACTGCCGTATTCTTTCCCGGCGAAAACGACGAGCGGGACCTTATCGCTCTTGTAGCGCATGGCAGCGTCGTAGATCGACATGCGCTGGCGTGAAGGATAATGGACCGTCACTCCGCCTTCCACTCCCGGCACCATCTGGTTTTTGAGGCGAATATTGGCAAAGGTGCCGCGCATCATCACCTCATGATTGCCGCGGCGGGTGCCGTATTGGTTGAAATCAGCCGGCTTAACCTTGTGCTCGATAAGGTACTTGCCCGCCGGCGAATCGATCTTAATCGAGCCGGCCGGCGAGATGTGATCGGTGGTGATGGAATCGAGCAGCAGGCATAACACGCGCGCATCGACGATATCGGTAAGCGGCGCCGGTTGCCGACCCATGCCGACGAAATAGGGCGGGTTCTGTACGTAGGTCGACCGTTTATCCCAGCTGTAAGTCAGGCCCCCTTTCACATTTATGCCGCGCCAGTTGGAGTCGCCCTTGAAAACATCGGCGTATTTCTTCGCGAACATCTGCTTGCTCAGCGTCTTTCGTATGACGCCGTTGATCTCGCGGCTTGAGGGCCAGATATCCTTAAGGAAGACCTTCTTGCCCTTCTTGTCGACGCCGAGCGGCTGCTTCACGAGGTCGGAGTACATGGAGCCCGCCAGCGCATAAGCGACGACAAGCGGCGGCGAGGCGAGATAGTTCGCTCGGACATCCGGATTCACACGGCCTTCGAAGTTGCGATTGCCGGAGAGCACGGCAGCGGCGACGAGGTCCTTCTCGTAGATCGTCTTGGAAATCTCAGGCGCGAGCGGGCCGGAATTGCCGATGCAGGTTGTGCAACCGAAACCGACGAGATTGTAGCCGAGCTTATCGAGGTCCTTCTGCAGCCCTGATTTGTCGAGATAGTCGGCGACGACTTGCGAGCCTGGCGCCAGCGAAGTCTTCACCCACGGTTTGACGGCCAATCCTTTGGCCACGGCTTTTCGCGCCAGCAGCCCGGCTCCGACCATCACGTTCGGGTTCGAAGTATTGGTACAGGAGGTGATCGCGGCAATAACCACGTCGCCGTGACCGAGGTCGTGCTGGCGGCCTTGGACTGGCACGCGCTTCGGCGGCCCGGCCTTGGAAAAGTTCTTGTCGCGGGTGGTGGCGAGGGAGGGATGCAGATCGAAAATATCTTTGCCTCCGTCGCCGCCTTTGTTGAACTCTTTGTCCATCGCCAGCGCGAACCCAGTCTTGACGTCCTTGAGCGCGACACGGTCCTGCGGGCGCTTCGGTCCGGCCAGCGAAGGTTCGACTTGCGACAATTCCAGCTTGAGCACGTCGGTGAAGATCGGATCCGGCGTGGATTTGGTGCGGTACATGCCCTGCGCCTTGGTGTAGGCAGCCACTAAGGCGATGTGCGCTGGCGGCCGGCCGGTATCAACGAGATATCTCAGCGTATCATCATCGACCGGAAAGAAGCCGCAGGTGGCACCGTATTCGGGCGACATGTTGCCGATGGTGGCACGATCAGCGATCGAAAGGTTGGCAAGCCCCGGGCCGAAAAATTCTACAAACTTGCCGACAACGCCCCGCTTGCGCAGCATCTGCGTGACGGTAAGCACGAGGTCGGTGGCAGTCACGCCCTCCTTGAGCTTGCCCGTGAGCTTCACGCCGATGACTTCCGGCAACAGCATGGAATAGGGTTGGCCAAGCATGGCAGCCTCGGCCTCGATGCCGCCCACGCCCCAGCCGAGCACGGCAAGACCATTGACCATCGTAGTGTGGGAATCGGTGCCGACCAGCGTATCCGGATACGCGACATCCATCACCATCGACTTGCCGTCGAGTTTGACCTTGTCCTTCTTGCTCCATACCGTCTGCGACAAATATTCGAGATTGACTTGGTGGCAAATGCCGGTGCCCGGCGGCACAACGCGAAAATTGTCAAACGATTTCTGCGACCATTTCAGGAATTCATAGCGCTCCCGGTTCTGCCGGTATTCCTCTTCGACGTTCTTCTTGACCGCGTTGCTGGTGCCGAAGACCGTTACCGACACGGAGTGATCGCAAACAAGATCGACGGGAACGAGCGGATTGATTTTTTGCGGATCGCCGCCGAGCATCTTCATGGCATCGCGCATGGCGGCGAGATCGACGACCGCCGGGACGCCAGTGAAGTCCTGCATCAACACACGCGCGGGTCGAAAGGCGATCTCGCGTTCTGACGTCTTGGTTTTGAGCCATTGGGCGACCGCCTGGATATCTTCCTTGGTGATCGAACGGCCATCCTCGTTGCGCAGCAGATTCTCCAGCAGCACCTTCATTGAGAACGGCAGCCGCGAGATGCTCTTGAGGCCATTCTTCTCAGCGGCCGCTAGGCTGTAATAGGCGTATGTCTTGCTGCCTACCTTGAGGGGTTTGCAGGAGCGAAAGCTGTCGATTGACGTCATCGTGGTCGGGTCCCATCCCACCGGGAGAGAAGCGGCTCGACGGTAACAAACTACCGAAAGCGCCTCCCGTCACCGGTCGCGAGTCCAGCGCGGGTTGATAGGGGCGCGGGACGATGGGCTTATAGGGTCTTTTTTTGCGCCATTCCAGAAAATCGACGCTCGCCAACGACATGCGCATGGAATCAGGGTTTTTTCCAGTTGCCGCGCCAGCAAGCGACGATCGCCCGGGGTCCGCTCCATGATGCGGCTGATGGGGTCCGATCTCACCTGCGTTCGAGGCGGCCGGCAGGTCTTCAGCGGGGTGGGTTTCACTGTTGGTGCGGGCGAAGCATTGCTGGTGATGGGGCCTAACGGCGCCGGCAAATCGTCCCTGCTGCGCCTGGTGGCGGGTTTACTGCGGCCACAGCAGGGTCGGCTCAAGCTGGAGGGCGGCGATCTGGAGCTAACCATTGCCGAGCAGGCCCATTATCTCGGCCACCAAGATGCGCTGAAGCCGTCCCTATCGGCGCGGGAGAATCTCGGCTTTTGGACGGCTCTTCTCGGCGGAGAGGCGGCGAAGAGCGGCCACGCCCTGGCCGCCGTCGGCCTTGACGACCTCGCGCACTTGCCCGCGATCTATCTTTCCGCTGGACAACGGCGTCGCCTCGCGATTGCGCGTCTGATCGCGGTCGAGCGGCCGATCTGGCTGCTCGATGAGCCGACTTCTGTGCTCGATGTGGCCGCGCAAGCGATGCTGGCCGATCTCATCCGCGCCCATGTCGCCGGCCGCGGACTCGTTCTCGTGGCCAGTCACGGTCCGATCGGATTGAACGGGGCCAAGCAACTGCGCCTGGGCCAGCAGGCGGACCAAGGGACGCAGCCGTCATGACCGCGCTCTCCGCGCTTCTCGCGCGCGACCTACGGCTCGCCGTGCGCGTCGGAGGCGGCGCCTTGATCGGTATTCTCTTCTTCACCCTGCTGGTGACGGTGATGCCCTTCGCCGTTGGTCCCGACCTTCCGCAGCTCGCGCGCCTTGGGCCCGCCATCCTCTGGCTCGGGGCACTGCTCGCCAGCCTGCTCGCCCTCGACCGGCTTCTCGCAATGGATCACGAGGATGGCACACTCGATTTGATCTTGACGGCGCGTGTGCCGCTCGAGCTCGCGGTTGCGGCCAAGGCCCTGGCACACTGGCTCACGACGGGCCTGCCGCTCGTCATCGCCGCGCCACTGCTCGGCCTTCTGCTCAACCTCGAGCCGAAGGCAACCGCGGCAATTGCCGTCACCTTGCTCGCAGGCACGCCGGCGCTGACTTTCATCGGCCTTATCGGGGCGGCTCTCACCGTCGCTTTGCGGCGCGGCGGCCTCCTGCTTGCGATCCTGGTTCTGCCATTGACGGTTCCCGTATTGATCTTTGGCGTCGCAGCGGCGAACGCGGCGATCGCGGGGTCGGTTCCGTTCGGCACCCCGTTTACTATTCTATGTGCGCTAACGCTGATCAGCATCGTGATCGGCCCCCTCGCCGCCGCTATTGCGCTACGGCAAGGGCTGGAATGAGCGCGAGGTTGCGCGGCATGGCAGACGGCAGAGCGAACCTTCGCCACATTGCGGCCGGCGCAGCCCCAACTAAGTACGAGCACAGAGAGATGCGATGAGTCTGATCCAGCTTGCCAATCCGTCCCGCTTCTTGGCTGTTAGCGGTCGCGCGTTGCCGTGGCTTTCCGCTGCAACGGTGCTGGTGTTCGCGATCGGCATCATTCAGATCTACTTCGCACCCGACGACTACCAGCAGGGCGCGACCGTCAAGATCATGTTCATCCACGTGCCGGCCGCGTGGCTCGGTATTTTCGGCTGGTTGTTGATGAGCGCGGCGGCGCTGGGCACATTGGTCTGGCGTCATCCGCTTGCCGACGTGGCGGGAAAGGCTGCGGCGCCGATCGGATCGGCCTTTACGCTGATGTGCCTCGTCACCGGCTCGCTGTGGGGGCGGCCGATGTGGGGTACCTACTGGGTCTGGGACGCGCGGTTGACCTCGGTGCTGGTCTTGTTCCTGATGTATCTGGGCGTGATCGCGCTATGGCGCACCATCGAGGATCCGACCCAGGCTGCGCGGGCGGCGGCGGTACTGACACTCGTTGGCGCGATCAACGTTCCCATTATCAAATTCTCGGTCGATTGGTGGAATACGCTGCACCAGCCGGCCTCCGTGCTGCGCCTCGGCGGATCGACGATTCATCCTGCGATTCTCGTGCCGCTCATCGTCATGGCGATCGCTTTCACGCTCTTATTCCTCACCCTGCACCTTGCTGCCATGCGCAACGAGATCATGCGGCGGCGCGTTCGCAGCATGATGATGCTGCAGGCGGCCGCCCCAGCGGAATCGTAATGATGCAGCTCGGTCCGCATGCCGCGTTCATCGTGACCGCCTATGCCGCCGCGATCGCGATCGTCGCTGCATTGGTCGCATGGATCGTGCTCGACCAGCGGCACTTGGCGCGCTTGCTGGAAGAGTTCGAAGCGCGGGGCGTCGCCCGGCGCTCGGGACGCGCAGATGGGGAGAAGTGGTGAATTGATGGAAGAGAGTTTGATGGAGAAGCACGCCTGGCGACGTCGGATGCTGGTGCTCGTCCCGCTCGTCGCATTCCTCGTCCTTGCTGCACTGTTCGTATTGCGGCTCGGCGCCGGCGACCCTTCGCGCATCCCCTCCGCCTTGATCGGCCATCCTGCCCCGCGCACCGATCTGCCGCCGCTTCCCGGCCTCGAGCGCGACGGCAAGCCGGTGCCTGGTCTCGACAGCGCGGAGTTTCCCGGCCAAGTAACGGTGCTCAACATTTGGGCCTCATGGTGCGTCCCGTGTCGCGATGAGGCCGCGTTGCTCATGATGCTCGCAGCGGATCGGCGCGTGCGCGTGGTCGGAATCAATTACAAGGACCAACCCGAAAACGCACGGCGCTTCCTCGGCCGGTACGGCAATCCGTTTGCCGCCAATGGGATCGATGCCAACGGCCGCGCTGCCATCGAATGGGGCGTGTACGGGGTACCCGAGACCTTCGTCATCGGTCGCGACGTTCGTATCGCCTACAAGCTGATCGGGCCGGTTACGCCCGATAATCTGCAAGCGGACTTGAAGCCCGCGATCGACAGGGCACTCGCCAATCCGTGACTAGCGCTCTTTCGCATTCTCCGGCGCGGCGTATTTCGTCAATAGCGGATATTGAAATGCGGCGAATACAAACGTCAGCGGCACGACGCCAAAGACCTTGAAGCTGACCCAGACATCGGTTGATTGCGAGCGCCAGACGATCTCATTGAGAATGGCAAGCGCGAAAAAGAACACCGCCCAGCGCAGGGTCAGCTTGTGCCAGCCTTCTTCGGTGAGATGGAAGACGGAATCGAAGACCATTCCGAGGAGCGGCTTGCCGGCGGCGAGGCCGCCGAGCAGCACGGCGCCAAACAAGAGGTAGATAATGGTGGGCTTGAGTTTGATGAAATGCTCATCGTGCAAGAGGAGCGTGAGCGTGCCGAACACCAGCACGATAATCGCAGTGACAAGAGGCATGATGGGTAGGCGCCGGGTCAGCGCGTACGACGCCACGAGCGCGGCCACCACGGCCACCATGAAGACTGCGGTCGCGACGAAGATACCGATGGGCTCATCCAACACGATGTCCGCGGGCAGCATGGGTGAGACGAGAGATAAGAATAGCGCCGGACGCGAATTGGCGAGGAAGAACAGCAGCAACGGCCCGAGGTCGAGCACCAGCTTGAGGAGGGGATTGAGCTGCGGCTTGCTTGCTTCCACGGCGCTGATGTAGCGCGGCTGCAGCACGAATGCCATCGCGCTCCGAGCAGTCGTCGAGGGATGACTCTAATCGATTCCCGCAATCGCGCGAGCGAAGTCCCCGGCTGAGAACGGCGCGAGGTCATCGATACCCTCCCCCACGCCGATGAAGTGAACCGGGAGGCCAAACTTGGCGGCAATTGCGACCAAGATGCCGCCGCGCGCCGTACCGTCGAGCTTGGTCATGATGAGTCCGGTGACGCCGGCAATGTCGCGAAAAACTTCGACCTGAGACAGCGCGTTCTGCCCGATCGTAGCATCGAGCACCAACAGGACGGCGTGCGGCGCGCTGGGGTCGACCTTTTTCATCACTCGCACGATCTTCTGAAGCTCGTCCAGCAGCACCGCCTTGTTCTGCAGGCGGCCCGCCGTATCGACGAGCAGCACGTCAACCTCCTCGCCACGCGCTTGGGTCAGCGCGTCGAAAGCGACCCCGGCGGCATCGGCGCCGGGCGCGCGCGCGATGACCGAAGCGCCGGTGCGTCCACCCCAGATGTTGAGTTGGTCGATGGCGGCGGCGCGAAAGGTATCGCCTGCGGCTAGCATGACCGACCGGCCCTCGGCGCACAGCTTGGCTGCGATCTTGCCGATGGTGGTGGTCTTGCCCGAGCCGTTGACACCGATGACCAGCGCGACGAACGGCCTCGCTTCCTTGATCGCGAGCGACTTGGCGACCGGCGTAAGAACCTTCTCCACTTCAGCGGCGACGACGGCCTTCACTTCATCGGCGCTGATCGACTTGTCGTAGCGACCTTCGCCTATCGCCGCGGCGATTCTCGCCGCCGTCTCGACGCCGAGATCGGCGCGAATGAGCGCATCCTCGATTTCGTCGAGCATCGCCTGGTCGAGCCTACGCTTGACCACGAGATCGCTGACAGCGCCGCCAATTGAGGAGGACGTGCGCTTGAGACCTCCACTGAGCCGCTGCCACCAGCTTTGCTTCTCGCTCGTTTGATCGTTCATATTGTTTTGGTTCGCTCGGGATCACGGTCGTGATAGCGGTTTCGCCCAACGTTGGTAAGTGACCATGACGCCGGAAGAGATAGTGGCTCGGCTCATCTATCGCGATGGCCTCATGCTGGTGATCGACAAGCCCGCGGGTTTGCCGGTGCACAAGGGACCCAAAGGCGGCGAGAGCCTGGAAGACTATTTCGACGCGTTGCGTTTCGGGCTTCCGCGCCCGCCGGCACTCGCGCACCGACTCGATCGTGATACCTCGGGTTGCCTTGTGCTCGGCCGCCACCGCAAGGCGCTCGCAGCACTCGGCCGGCTGTTCAAGAGCGGGCAAGTCGAAAAAAGCTATTGGGCGGTGGTCGCGGGCGGGCCGACACAGGACGAGGGTCGCATCGAGCTTCCGCTCGGCCGCAAGGACGCAACGCGCGGCTGGTGGATGAAGCACGATCCCGCTGGTCAGCCAGCGGTCACCACATGGAAGGTGATGGGACGCAGGCCCGGCTATCCTGCGTCCGGCGAGGCCCAAACCGTTGGCATCAGCTGGCTTGTGCTTGAGCCTCTTACCGGCCGCACGCATCAGCTGCGGGTGCATTGCGCCGCCATGGGATGGCCGATCATTGGTGACGGCGTCTACGGAAGCGGCCCGCGGAACGCGGCCCCCCGCCTGCACCTGCACGCACGCGAAATCGTGGTGCCGCTCTACAAAAACCGTGCGCCGATTCGCGTCACCGCGCCCGTGCCGCCGCACATGCAGGATCTGTTGCAGGCATGCGGATGGTCGGCCGATACACTTGCTGACTGACCAGGCCGAAACGAATGCCTCAATAGAGCGTCGCCTTCAAACGTTCAGGCGCAGCGTGGTCGTGAGCCTCGCCGCCGAGCCGGCCACCAGTCAACTCGGCTAGAATCGTGCCATTGCTGGGCAGGCTCTTGCGATCGATGTGGCGCGAGGGATCCCACAGCTTCGAGCGCACGATTGCCTTCGAGCACTGATAGAACACGCGCTCGACGGCCACGACGAGCACGACACGCGGGCTCTTGCCGTCGACGCTGAAGCTTTGCGCAAGCACCGGATCGGTAGAGATGGCGGCGCGGCCATTGACGCGAATGGTCTCGCCACAGCCTGGAATGAGGAACAGGAGCGCCACGCGCGGGTCGGAAAGGAGATTGCGCAAGCTGTCGATGCGGTTGTTGCCGCGCCGGTCGGGAACAAGCAGGGTTTTCTCGTCATGGACACGCACAAAGCCCGGAGCGTCACCGCGCGGGGAGCAATCAAGGCCGTCAGGTCCTGCGGTGGCCAGCGCGAAGAACGGTGCCGCCTCGATGAACGCCCGGTAATGGCTGGTGACGCGGTCAGCCTCTTTGGCGATCGATGGCCCGAAAGGTTCTCCATAGATGCGCTCGAGCGCCTCAACACTGGTAACGATGTGATCGCGAAATTCCGACATCTGAGGCTCCAAAGGACCGACGAACTATAGCTGGTGACCGACCAATAGTCTCGTGTGCATCTATGCCGCGAGCAGTTGGGCGCCGTCCTGGCCTATGACAGTGACATCGAGGATAGTCCCCGGCTCTATCGCTGACGCAAGGCGTGCACGGGTGAAATGCTCGGTGCGGCCGAATTCACCGAATTCGACTAAGACCTGCCGCCTTGCGCCAACCTGTGCCTCGAGGTGATGGCGCAGCGCCGCCTCGCCTTTTTCGCGCAGTTGGCGAGCACGCTCCTTAATCACATCCCGCTTGATTTGCGGCATCCGCGCAGCGGGAGTACCGGGACGGGGGGAGAACGGAAAGACGTGCAAATGCGTGAGCCCGCACGCATCGACCACATCGAGCGAGCGGGCAAACATATCCTCTGTCTCGGTCGGGAAGCCAGCGATGATATCGGCGCCGAAGACGACGTCTGGCCGCACCCGGCGCACCTCTTCGCAAAACGCAATGGCGTCCGCGCGCAGATGGCGCCGCTTCATACGCTTTAGGATGAGATCATCGCCCGCCTGTAGCGAGAGATGCAGATGCGGCATCAGCCGCGCCTCATTGGCGAACGCATCGAGGAGGTCGCGGTCGGCTTCGACTGCATCGATCGACGAGAGCCGCAACCGAGCCAGTTCCGGCACGTGTTTCAAAATCTGTTTCACCAGCGTCCCGAGCTTGGGCGAACCCGGGAGATTGGCGCCATAGCTCGTGAGATCGACGCCGGTGAGAACGACTTCGCGATATCCACGCGCGCAGAGCCTGCGCACTTGCGCGACCACCTGGCCCATGGGTACCGAGCGCGAATTGCCGCGGCCGTACGGAATAATACAAAAGGTACAGCGATGATCACAACCGTTCTGCACCTGCACGAAGGCGCGGGCGCGCCCTTCGAGACCATCGACGAGGTGCGCAGCCGTCTCCGTCACCGCCATAATGTCGTTGACCACGACCTTTTCTTCGGCGGCGACACCAGCGGATGATCGCGCCAAGAGATCGCGATAGTTGCGCCAAGTCCGCGCGCTGACCTTCTCCTCGTTGCCCACTACCAATGCGACGTCCGCCATCTTGGCGAAGGTGTCAGGTTCAGTTTGCGCCGCGCAGCCGGTGGCCACGATGCTTGCCGCGGGACGTTCGCGCTTGATCCTGCGGATCGCCTGGCGTGACTGCCGTACCGCCTCGGCCGTCACCGCACATGTGTTGACGATGACGGCGTCGACGAGGCCCGCTGCCTGCGCCTGACGACGGATCACCTCTCCCTCGTAAGCATTAAGGCGACAGCCGAAGCTCACAACATCGACGCTCATGGCTTCACGCTCGCGACGAATAGGGCCGGATCGAATTTGCCCTCGTGTTCGTAGGCAACCGGCCCGGTCATCAGCACATGGTCGTCGCTCGCGCGCCATTCGATACGCAGCTCGCCGCCCGGCAGCGTCACCGTGACGGTGCGCTCAACGAGACCGAGGCGCGCCGCTGCCACCGCAGAGGCGCACGCAGCCGAGCCGCACGCCTTTGTGAGCCCGGCACCACGCTCCCATGTACGTACGATGACATGTTCGCGGGAAGTCACTTGTGCGAGCGAAATGTTGGCCCGCTCCGGAAAGATCGGATGGTTCTCCAATAGCGGTCCGATCTTGCCGAGGTCATAGGTGGCTACGTCATCGACCCAGAAGACCGCGTGGGGATTACCCATGCTGACGACGGAAGGTGAATGCAGGATCGGTTGGCTGAGCGGACCGATCCGCAGCTCGATGGCGCGGGTGTCCTCGACGTGCTTAGCCAGCGGGATCTCGTTCCATGCAAAGCGCGGCTTGCCCATATCCACGGTCGAGATCAGCGGCCGGTCGCCCTTCCAGCAGGTCAGCAACCCGGCTCCCGTTTCTAGTGTCAAAGCGCTCTTGCCGGTTTCCTTGAACAGTAACTCGGCGACGCAACGCATGCCGTTGCCGCAGGCGCCGCTTTCGGAGCCGTCGTTGTTGTAGATGCGAACATACGCATCTGTTCCGGGTGTGCGCGGCGCATGGAGCGCCATCAGTTGATCATATGCCGTATCCACGGACAGTGCGGCAGCGCGCGCCTCGGATGCGCCGATGATCGCGGTCTCTGCTCGCATGTCGACCACGACGATCTCATTGCCGAGGCCGTTCATTTTTACGAAAGGGTGGTCGTCGAGGACGCTCATCTCAAGCTCGTGCCTTCCGCACTTATATGGAAACCGCATGTCTGCGCGCAAATTGGATCGATTTGTCCAGGGGCCGCGGAGGACGACCCATCCGCTATCAAGCGCCCCAAGGGCCCGTTTCCTTGACAGTTTCGAGGCCGCCCGCCATAAGCACGCCGCGTCGCCCGGCCGCCTTGCGGTTCTAAGCGCAGCTCTCCGCCAAGGGGAAGCGGCGCGAATCGTGCGGGTTGCGCATCCCCTAAGCGCGGGTAACACCGCAAAGTCGCCGGTGGCAGGAAGCGGGTCGATCGACTCGAGCGCCGTACCGAACCGAGGGCAAAGCCATGTTCGCAGTCATAAGAACCGGCGGCAAACAGTACCGCGTGGCTGCCGAGGAAGTGATCAGGGTCGACAAAGTCGAGGGCAGCCCCGGCGAGATCGTGCAGTTCGGTGAGGTATTGGTGGTCGGCGGCGACAACATCACGCTTGGTCAACCGACCATTGCCGGCGCCTCGGTCGCCGCCGAAGTCTTGGAGCAAGGACGCGGGCCGAAGATCATCGCCTTCAAGAAGCGGCGGCGGAAGAATTCACGCAGGAGGCGCGGCCACCGGCAGGAGTTCACGCTTCTGCGCGTAACCGAAATCCTCACCGACGGGGCAAAGCCGACCAAAGCACCTAGGCGCGAGGCGAAGCCGGTCGCTGCAGCGCCCGCAGCAGCCACCGTCGAGGGAGCGCAGCCGACAGAGACCAAGGCGCCGACGCGAAAGGCAGCGGCGAAAGCGCCCAAGGATAAGACGGCGAAGAAGCCCGCCAAACCAGCATCAAAGACGCCCGCCAAGGCAAAACCGGGCGGCAAAGGCAGGCCCAAGGGGTGATTTCGCCACAAAGCTGCACTAGATTAAGAGCGAGCACTAAGGACCTGAAGTCATGGCACACAAGAAAGCAGGCGGATCATCCCGTAACGGCCGCGACTCTCATAGTCAGCGCCTGGGGCTAAAGATTTTCGGCGGTGAGCAGGTGCTCGCCGGCAACATCATTGCGCGCCAACGCGGGACCAAATGGCACCCCGGTGCCAATGTCGGACTTGCCAAGGATCATAGCCTGTTCGCGCTGATCAACGGTCGCGTCGAATTCCGTACCAAAGCGAAAGGCAGAGTCTTCGTATCGGTTCTACCGATGGCGCAGGCGACGACCGAATAGGCGGCAGATTTCATCGGGGTCTGCCGGATGTCATAAAACCGGCGGCCCACGGGTACCAAGAGGGGAGCCGGCATCCGGCTCCTTTCTTGGTCTCTAAGGAACCCGTGTGATGCCATTGCCCAACCAAATTGCGCCGCATGCCGTCCGGGAGATTTCGGCTCATCCAAACAGAGCGCTTAGTGTTGCGTAGCCCCCGCACGGAGGATGCGAAAACGATCGCCGTCCTCGTCAATGATCGCCGGATTGCGGAAAATACCCTGCGCATTCCCCATCCCTATGGGATCGCGGATGCGCAACGCTTCATCACCGGCGCGAACGCAGGCGCCGGCGAGACCGTATTTCTCTTCGTCAGACGCGATGCCACCGTGCTCCGTGCCTGCGGGCTTGCCAAGTGCGCGGCAGAGTCGGCCGAGCTCGGTTATTGGCTCGCCTTTGCATTCTGGGGCAATGGCTATGCCACCGAAGCGGCGCGTGCCGTCATTGGTTACGCCTTCGACGATCTCGGCTACGAGACGCTGCACGCCGGGGCGCGCGGGAGCAACCCGTCCTCGCGACGAGTGCTGGAGAAATGCGGGTTCGAATGGACGGGAGTCGAGCTCCATCGCATCCGTTCGCTCGCCTCGTCCGCGCCGTTCGATCGATTTCGCCTCGGCCGCAGGCAGTGGGCAACAGCCGGACGGCAGCGGGAGGGGCATGTCGCGATTGGAACTTAATGACACATCATTTGAACGGCGGCTGACGAGCGGCCATTGACAGCAACCCTGACCATGATCAGGATTATTGAGTGCATAGGTCACTGTCGGGGTGACGATAACCGAGGAGGTGCAATGCCCCCGGGTTATTTTAGCCGCGATGATCGCCGCGGCAGCGTTCGGGCCGAGGCGTAGCGGCGGACTTGGCGAACGGTAGCGTCGGGAGCGACCTATTGGGCCGCATCAGTGAGGCATGGCCCGCCCTGGTCCCTCCCGACGGATACTTCTCCATCACCTAATCCGAATGGTTGGCTGATTTCCGCTCGCGCGAGCCGCACCGCGGCGTGGGCTCTCGTATTTTGCGCCCGCGATCGCATATCGTGCGGCATGAAGTTCCTCGATGAAGCCAAGGTGTATGTCCGCTCGGGCGACGGCGGCAACGGCTGCGTGTCGTTCCGGCGGGAGAAATTTATCGAGTTCGGCGGACCGAACGGAGGAAATGGCGGCAAAGGAGGTGACGTGATCGTAGCGGCCGTCGACGGCCTCAACACACTTATAGATTACCGCTACCAGCAGCACTTCAAAGCCAAGAACGGTCGCGCTGGCATGGGCAAGGATCGACACGGCGCCAGCGGCGCGGACATCGTGCTGAAGGTGCCGGCCGGAACGCAGGTCTACGCGGAAGACGGCGAGACGTTGCTGGCCGACCTCAGCGCCGTGGGTCAGCGGGCGGTGATCGCGCGCGGCGGTAACGGCGGTTTCGGCAACGCCCATTTTAAGAGCTCGACCAACCGTGCGCCGCGCCATGCCAATCCCGGCCAACCTGGTGAGGAGCTCACAATTCGGCTGCGCCTGAAGCTGATTGCCGACGCCGGCATTGTCGGCCTGCCCAACGCTGGAAAATCGACGTTCCTCGCGGCAGTTAGCGCAGCCAAGCCGAAGATTGCTGATTATCCCTTCACGACCTTGCACCCCCAACTCGGTGTGGTCGAGATCAACGGCCGCGAATTCGTGCTCGCAGACATTCCCGGGCTGATCGAGGGCGCGCATGAGGGTAGCGGACTCGGTGACCGCTTCCTCGCTCACGTCGAGCGCTGCCGCGCGCTCCTGCACCTTGTCGACGGCACGACCGAGGACGCGGGACGAGCGTACAAGACGGTGCGCGCGGAACTCGAAGCCTACGGCCAGGGAGTCGGGGACAAGCCGGAGGTCGTGGCGCTGAACAAGGCCGATGCGTTGACGCCAGAGCAGCTCAAGCAGCAGAGCGCGCGGCTCAAACGCGCCGCCGGGACAGCGCCGCTTGTCGTTTCAGCCGTGACCGGCGCCGGCGTGTCGAATGTCTTGCGCGCCTTGCTGAGCCTCATCGAACAGGATGAAAAGCGACCGATGGTCGCCGCAAAAGCGTGGCATCCGCGGTGAACCGAATCAGCCAATTGCGCCCACATCTACCGTCGGCAGCCCCAGTCAGCTCCGCTCGATCTTGAGCATCTCCATCAACCTGCGTGCATGGGCCGGGGCGGCGCTCTTCTGGTCATTGTCGAAATAGACGAAGACGGTTCGCCGCTGCCGGCGCCATCCAACAATGTCGCGCGCCCAGGCTCGCAGCGTCCGATCCGAATAATGACCTTTGTAGCGTCCGCCGGGCCCGTGTCCGCGTACGTAGACGTGACGCGCAGTTACTTGCCAAGGTGAGGGTGCATCGTGATGGTCCGATAGACATAGCGACACGTCATGCTGATGCAGGAGATTGAAGATCTCATCGTCATACCAGCTCTTATGCCGAAATTCGAACGCGAACCGGTAGCCGCGCGGAAGCATATTGAGGAATGACGCCAGCCGATCGCGATTCTTCGAAAATTGTGGCGGAAGCTGAAACAGGACCACGCCGATCTTCGGCGACAGCGCCTTGAGTCGTGTCTCCATCAACTCGATCGAGTTCGCGCATGCCTCGCCCAGCCGCTTCCAATGGGTGATGAATTTGGATGCCTTGCACGCGAACAGAAAATCGCGGGGGGTCTGATCACGCCACGTCCGCACGGCGTCCAATGAAGGCGTGCGGTAGAAGGACCCGTTGATCTCTGTGGTTGGAAACTGGCTCGCGTACCAGGCGAGCCAGTCCGTTTCCGCAGGTCCTCGAGATAGAACCGGCCGCGCCAACCATCATAGGTCCAGCCTGACGTGCCGATGAAAGCCTTGCTCATGCGCTTACGCCTTGGCGTAAACCCGAAGACGCATGCTAAACAACGCATCAGCGCGACAATGGTTGTCGCCCGTCCCCGGCCAAACGAAGTTTGTCGCCATGTCCCGCAAAGCGCCGTCCCTCGCCGACTTCCGCCGCTTAGTGGTGAAGGTCGGCTCTTCGCTGCTGGTCGACAGCGAGGGTGGGCGATTGCATGAGGCCTGGCTTTCGTCGCTTGCGGACGATCTTGCCAGCCTGCATCGAAGCCGGTGCGATGTGCTGGTCGTCTCATCGGGAGCCATCGCGCTCGGCCGCGCCGTGCTCAAGCTGGCGGCAGGACCGCTCAAGCTCGAGGATAGCCAGGCGGCCGCCGCTGTCGGGCAGATCGCGCTGGCACGTACCTGGTCGGAGGTGCTCGGGCGCCACGACATTACGGCGGGGCAGGTCTTAGTCACGCTGCAGGACACCGAGGAACGGCGGCGCTATCTCAATGCACGCTCGACGATTGAGAAATTGCTCGAGTGGCGGGCCGTTCCAGTGATCAACGAGAATGATACGGTGGCGACCAACGAAATTCGGTACGGCGATAACGACCGGCTGGCCGCGCGCGTGGCTACTATGGCAAGTGCCGACCTCCTCGTGCTGCTCTCGGACGTGGATGGTCTCTATGACGCCCCGCCCGCCGGTAACACCAAGGCCAAGTTGGTGCCATTGGTGGAGTGCATCACACCTGATATCGAAGCAATGGCGGGCGCGGCCGGCTCCGAACTCTCGCGCGGCGGCATGCAGACCAAAATCGAAGCGGCCAAAATCGCGGCGCACGGCGGCACGCACATGGTGATTGCATCCGGTCGTGTGGCGCACCCGCTCAAGGCGATTGCCGAGGGCGCGCGCTGCACCTGGTTTGTCACGCCGGCCAATCCGATCACTGCACGAAAGAAATGGATCGCGGGCTCGCTGGAGCCCAAAGGTGTCTTGACGATTGATGCCGGCGCGGTGGCGGCCTTGCGCAGCGGCAAGAGCCTGCTCCCAGCCGGCGTCATCCAGGTCGATGGGAGTTTCGCGCGGGGCGATGCGGTCATCATCCGCGGGTCAGACGGCGCCGAGGTCGGCCGGGGGCTCGTCGCATATGACGCACAGGACGCTGCCAAGATTAAAGGCCGCCCATCGGCCGACATTCTTTCAATCCTCGGATTCGGCGGTCGCACCGAGATGGTGCATCGCGATGATCTGGTCGTGGGGCGGCCTTAGTCGGGGCCGCGTTCTCGCCCGTCTCTTGCTGCCTCTTCTCAGAAAAGGAAGACCCCGGCCAAATGGGCCAGGGTCTATCGCCGGATGGGTGAGGGGTTGGGGGCTGGGGGGCACTCCACCCGGCGCTGTCGGTTCAACGCTCAGGCGTCGCCCGGGTTTCCTGTGCCCAAAATTATTTTCGAGCCCTCGCGCGCCGTGCGCCATGAGGGCGGTGCGAGCGCGTCCGATGGGCGATGTCGGCTGGGAGCTTGACCTGCCTGCCGTCGGGAAACTCAAGATATCGCAAATGGATGCGCAGAGGTCCTTTGGCGCCGCCACAGCCCTCGACCACGTATCGTGTCCCGACCGGGAACCGGCTCGGGAGACCGTCTGCGAAGGAGCCCATGCCTTCCTCCTTGGCAATCAAGTGTTCCGCTGGGAACTAGCCGGCACCAATGCCGGATCACCGCGACAGTTCCGAGACATTCGCGCAGCCAACGCTATTTTCTGTGAATCGCTGTGGACAAGGCGCCCGATGTGCTGATGACGCCGCGGTTAATCGCCTCCTAGTCAGGACCCTCCGCATTCCAGCCCAGGGCAGGGGAGTCGAGGCCGTGGCCCTTCACAGGTCAAACCCGCTATCCTGGGCTAAGGCCTTGAGTGACGCCTCTGGCCGGGCTCCAAGATGCTGGATCACCTCAGCCGCAACCAGCGCGCCCAGCCGCGCCGCGGTACGATAGGTGGCGCCGCGCGATAGTCCTGTCAGAAAGCCGGCCGCGAACAGGTCGCCGGCACCCGTGGCATCCACGACGCGCTCTACACGGCTCGCCGCAATCGCCTGCGTTTCCTCGCGCGTGACAACCAAGCAGCCCTTTTCGCTGCGAGTAACGACGGCCAATCGCGCGTCGCTGCGCAACGCATTCAGCGCGGTGTCGAAATCGGCCGTCTCGTATAGGCTGTGCAGCTCGCGCTCATTGGCGAAGACGAGGTCCACGGTGCCAGCCCGGATGAGATCGAGAAATTCCGAGCGATAGCGATCGACACAGAACGCATCTGACAATGTGAGGGCCACGTCGCGCTCCGCCTGGTGCGCGATCTTCGCAGCCTTGAGGAAAGCTTCCTTGGCGCGAGGCGGATCCCAGAGATAGCCCTCAAGATAAATCACCTGAGCGGCAGCGATGGCATCCGCGTCGATGTCGTTGGGATGCAAATCCTGCGCAGCGCCAAGATAGGTGTTCATCGTGCGCTCGCCGTCGGGCGTGACCAGCACGTAGCAACGCGCCGTGGATGGGCCGGCCGATGCAGGCGGCGTCGCAAAGGCGACACCCGCCGCGCGGATGTCGTGGGCAAACACGCGGCCAAGCTCATCATCTTTGACCTTTCCAATGAAGGCCCCTCGCGCGCCCAAGCTTGCGACCCCCACGATCGTATTCGCCGCGGAGCCGCCGGAAACCTCCACCGCCGGGCCCATGGCGTCGTAAAGGTTCGCGGCCCGCGCCTCGTCGATCAGCTGCATGGTGCCTTTGCGCATCTTTTGCTGCGCAAGGAAGGCGTCGTCGGTACGCGCGATCACATCCACGATCGCATTGCCGATACCGAGGACATCAAAGCGCGCCGATCCCATTCGAAAACTCTCTCATGCGGAAGCGCAGGCAATATAGCGGTCGAACAGCTCGAGGCAATCGTGCGCCGCAGGACGCGCAGCGATCCGCCGTGCGAACGCAGCCATGGCGTCGGCCCAGAGTTGGACTTGCGCCTGCGCCGGCCGTCGTGCCATCTGGCAACGCGATCGGCGAGGTTTCCGCATGCCCTTCAAGGAACGAGTGTTTTCCGGCGTCCAGCCGACCGGCAATCTTCATCTGGGTAACTACCTCGGCGCCATCGCAAAGTTTGTCGCGCTCCAGGACAAGTATGAGTGCATCTACTGCGTCGTCGACTTGCACGCTATCACGCAACCGCTAGCCGTCTGGGGCGGCCCCGAGGAACTGCCGAAGAACACGCGCGAAGTGACCGCCGCTTTCATCGCCTGCGGCATCGATCCGACCAAACACATAGTTTTCAATCAGAGCCAGGTTGCCGAGCACGCCGAGCTTGCCTGGATCTTCAACTGCGTCGCCCGCTTGGGCTGGCTCAACCGCATGACTCAATTCAAGGAGAAGGCGGGAAAAGACCGGGAGAATGCATCGGTCGGCCTCTACGCTTATCCGACACTCATGGCCGCCGACATTCTCGTTTACCGGGCAACCCATGTGCCAGTAGGGGAGGACCAGAAACAGCACTTGGAACTCTCGCGCGATATCGCGCAGAAATTCAACAATGATTTCGGAAAATCCATCCATGCACACGGTTACGGGGAGACATTCTTTCCCCAGCCGGAGCCGCTGATTCAAGGGCCTGCGACGCGTGTGATGTCGCTGCGCGACGGTTTGAAGAAAATGTCGAAATCGGATCCCTCGGACCAATCGCGCATCAACTTGACCGACGATGCGGATACCATCGCGCACAAGATCCGCCGTGCTAAAACCGATCCACATCCCCTACCGCACGATGAGAAGGGACTCGAGCAGCGTCCTGAGGCGGACAACCTCGTGGGCATCCATGCGGCGCTTTCGGGAAAGACAAAGGCAGATGTTCTCAACGAATTCGGCGATGCGCAATTCTCTACGTTCAAGGCCGCGCTAGTCGAACTTGCAGTCGCTAAGCTCGGGCCGATCAACGCCGAGATGAAGCGGCTCATGGCGGATCCCATCTATATCGATTCGGTTCTTGGGGATGGCGCTGCTCGCGCGCGTACTCTCGCCGCGGAGACCATCAGAGCGGTCAAGGACATCGTCGGCTTCGTGCGCCGCTGATCGACAAGCCGCATCCGCGTTGGGAGGTGTTTTAGTGGACTTGTGCTGTCCCTGAAGACCGTGGCAGGATTTTCCACTTAACGTCGCCCGTGGCCGCGCGGCGTTTGCGGGCGCAAAGAAGCGGAGCGCCGAGAAACCGCCTCACAAAATGACGTCCGATGACGGCCGGGGGAGCCGATGAGCAAGAAGCGCCGCAGCTACGAGGCAGGTCACTCGCCGAAGTTTATGGTCGTCATCGACGATTCGCCGGAATGCGACAGAGCGCTTTATTTCGCGAGCCGGCGTGCACTACGCATCGGCGCAACCGTGCTGATGCTGCGCGTGATCGAGACCCACGACCATAATCAGCAATGGCTCGGCGTCGCCGATATCATGCGTGCGGAGGCGCACGAGGAGGCGAATGCCGTGCTCGATCGTCACGCCGCGCGCTCGTCCAGCATCACCGGCGTGATGCCGGAGCGGGTGATCCGGGAAGGCGACAAAGCGCAGGAAGTCCTCAATCTCATCGAAGACGACGAAGACATCGCCATCCTGGTACTCGCCGCCGCAACCGGCAAAGAGGGGCCAGGCCCGCTGGTCTCCAGTGTCGCTAAGAACGCGGGTGAGTTCCCCATTCCAGTCGCCATCGTGCCCGGCCATCTCAGCGACGAAGAGCTCGACGCCATGTCGTAAGGCGCGCGGAATTTCGACCGCATCCTGCGCCGCTGGGCAAAACGGTATCGAGGGAACGGGCCGGCTATCTTTGATTGGGTGTGCGCCGACTTTGGGCGGGTTGAACTTCCGCCGGGACGGACCACCTATTATAATGACGCTGGCATTACGTTTTCATCCTGCGACTGGAAGGAGCAGGCGATGTTCATTCAGACGGAGCCGACCCCAAATCCGGCAACACTGAAGTTTCTGCCCGGACGGGCGGTGCTGGCGAGCGGCACGCTCGACATGCGCGACAAGGAGTCGGCCGCCAAATCGCCGCTGGCCGAACGCCTGTTCGAGATCACAGGAGTATCCGGCGTGTTTTTCGGCTCCGATTTCATCGCCGTCACAAAGAGCGCCGGCGAATGGCAGCAGCTCAAACCCGCAATCCTCGGCGCCATAATGGAGCATTTCATGTCTGGTGCTCCGATCGTAAGCGGCGTCGAGACCTCTCAACCGTCGGATGGCGACGAGTTTTTTGAAGCAAAGGATTCCGAAACCGTTGCTGCGATCAAAGAGTTGATCGAGGCGCGCGTGCGGCCGGCCGTCGCCAATGACGGCGGCGATATTACCTTCCGCGGGTTCAAGGACGGCATCGTGTACCTCGACATGAAGGGCGCCTGTTCGGGCTGCCCATCGTCGACCGCGACACTGCGTCACGGCATTGAAAATCTGCTGCGCCATTACCTGCCGGACGTGATCGAAGTCCGGCCGATGGCATGAGCTTGATCCGAGTCGACTGGCGAAGCAATAACAGTAAAACGGCGCGTCGTCGTTTAAGCCGCCTTGTGCATGGATAACGGCGGCGAAGGTGAGCCATGCGCGTCCTTGCCATCGACACCGCGCTGGAAGCTTGCTCGGCCGCCGTGTTCGACACCAACAGTGGGATCGCCGCCAGTGAGACCCGCGGCATGGCGCGCGGCCACGCCGAGCAGCTAATGCCGCTCATCGCACGCGTGATGAATAAGGCTGGTCTTGAGTTCGCCTACCTCGACCGCATCGCGGTCACCACGGGGCCCGGCAGTTTCACGGGGCTGCGCGTTGGTATATCGGCGGCACGCGGGATTGCACTGACGGCGGGAAAACCGGCGATCGGACTTTCCACGCTCGCCGCGTTCGCAGCGCCCCTTATCGCCGCCGATGACGGCACTCAGGTCGTGGCCGCCATCGACGCGCGCCACGAGCATATCTTTCTGCAGGTGTTCGGGGTCAATGGCCGCACCCTCGTGCCTCCTCGGATGGCAGCAGTGCGCGATGCCACACGCGCGGCGATGACCGCACCTGCGCGCATCATCGGTTCGGGCGCCAATAAGGTGGCGGCAGCTTGGCCGAAAGGGGCCGAACCGCCACTGTCGGTCGAGCAGCGCGGGGCACCCGATATCGACTGGATCGCGCGGCTCGGCGCCGCTGCACCGGAAGGCGACGGCGCGCCGAAGCCGTTATACCTGCGCGAACCTGACGCGCGGCCACAAGACGGCGCGCGACTGCCTCGCCGATGAAGGGCATCATGGGTCGCCTATTCACCCGGCAGCTGAGGCTGGCGGAAGCGACCCCAGCCGACGCTTGCGCCTTGGCGGCGCTGCATGCGGCCTCGTTTCATCGCGGATGGAGCGAGAACGAATTCGAGCGCTTGCTGTCGGATCGAAATGTGCTGGCGCACCGCGCCACGGCGGGAGAGAACCTCGACGGATTCATCCTGTCACGGCTCGTTTTGGACGAGGCTGAGATCTTGTCGATTGCTGTCGCCTCCACCGGCCGTGGGCGAGGCTTGGGGCGGCAACTGCTCGAGACCCATCTGCGCCGGCTCGCCGCGCTCGGCGCGCGCTGGATTTTTCTCGAGGTCGACGAGGGCAATGTCTCGGCGCTTCGGCTTTATCGCCGTGCGGGTTTTCGAGAAATCGGGCGGAGAAATTCGTACTATGAGGTGGGCCGGGCCTCCGCGGCGCTTGTCCTTCGCCGCGGTCTGCTGTGATCGGTAACAAGCGCTGCAACGGGCTGCCTCCCCAGCAGCGATCCCTACTCGAGATCCAATGGATTTCAGCGCCCTGCCGTGATATTGCGGTGGCACGGAGAAGCGTCGTGAACGCGCCGAAGCCCAGAGACATCGAAGCTCTATGCAGCGCCAAGGGCATGCGCATGACCGAACAGCGCCGCGTGATCGCGCGCGTGCTGGCAGCGGCGGATGACCACCCGGACGTGGAAGAACTCTACCGGCGCTGCTCAGCGGTTGACGATCGCATCTCGATCTCCACGGTTTATCGAACGGTGAAGCTATTTGAGGACGCGGGGATCATCGAACGGCATGATTTCCGCAATGGTCGCGCGCGCTATGAACAGATGCCCGACAGCCATCACGACCATCTCATCAATCTGCGCACTGGCGAAGTGATCGAATTTCAATCGGAAGACATTGAACGCCTCCAGGCCGACATCGCGCGGCGCCTCGGCTACCGGCTGGTCGACCATCGTCTGGAGCTCTATGCCGTGCCGCTCGAGGACAAACCGAAACGCTGAATCTCGCGGGCGAGGGATAAAAGCTTGCCGCGATGCTGCCTGGCTTTTTGTTTAGTCGCCGTGGCCGCGGGACGCACAGTCCGCAATCATTTGCCGTCTGGGAATGACAATCGCCGACAGTGCGCCCGACGCGCCCTTGATCGCTATGTCACACCCGAAGTCGTTAAATGGTCTAAGGTTGTCAAAATTGGAAGCCAACATCCGTGCTCATAGGTAGCGAATAAAGCAATCTACCCATTTTCTTTTGGCCCCAAGGCGGGTAAAACGGCATCGGCGATTGCGCCGCGGCTCAGATTTAAGAGAATCATCATAGAGTTAACCTGCGAAGACGCGCAGGATCACCCGACGGCATGACTCGACCGCGCAAGCTCTACGTCAAATCCTTCGGTTGCCAGATGAACGTCTACGACTCCCATCGTATGGCGGACACGCTTGCGCCCGAGGGCTTTGCCGAGACGCTGAACGCCGGGGACGCCGACCTCGTCATCCTCAACACCTGCCACATTCGCGAGAAAGCGGCGGAGAAGGTGTATTCCGAACTCGGCCGGGTCGGGGCGCTCAAGGCCGCTGCGGCACGCGCGGGACGCCGGTTGACGATTGCCGTTGCGGGTTGCGTCGCTCAGGCCGAAGGCCAGGAGATCATCCGGCGCGCACCATCGGTCGATCTCGTCGTGGGCCCGCAAAGCTACCATCGCCTGCCCGAATTGCTCGCCCGAAGCGAGCGTGAGGGTGCTGTCGTCGATACCGAATTTCCGGCCGAGGACAAATTCGACCTGCTCAAAGCACCGAGCCGCGAGGCCATACGCGCGCGCGGTGTGAGTGCATTCGTCACCGTGCAGGAGGGCTGCGACAAATTTTGTACGTTCTGCGTCGTTCCCTACACGCGTGGCGCGGAGGTGTCGCGGCCAATAATGAAAGTTGTCTCGGAGGTTAAGTTACTGGCCGAAGCCGGAGTGCGCGAAATCACGCTCATCGGCCAGAACGTCAACGCTTATCACGGCCAAGGACCCGATGGTGGGTCCTGGACGCTTGGACGATTGCTGGAGCGGCTCGCCGATCTGCCGGGTATCGCGCGGCTTCGCTACACGACGAGCCATCCCTGCGATATGGACGCGAGCCTGATCGCGGCGCATCGTGACCTGCCCAGCTTAATGCCCTATCTGCACCTGCCCGTGCAATCTGGTTCCGACCGCGTTCTCAAGCGCATGAACCGCCGCCACACGCGTGCCGCCTACGTTAAAACCGTTGCGCGCTTGCGCGCCGCCCAGCCGAGAATGGCGTTCTCGTCCGACTTCATCGTCGGTTTCCCCGGCGAGAGCGAGGAGGATTTTCGCGCGACGCTGTCGCTGGTAGACGAGGTTGGGTACGCCGGTGCCTTCTCCTTCAAATACTCGCCGCGTCCCGGAACGCCGGCCGCGGATCTGCCGAATCAGGTTCCAGACGCAGTGAAATCCGAGCGGCTCTACCGCCTCCAGGCCGTCATCGAGCGACAGCAAGCCGCGTTCAATAGCCAATGTCATGGCCGCACTTTGGATGTTCTATTCGAAAAACCGGGACGTTATCCTGGCCAGATCGTTGGGCGCTCGCCGTATCTGCAACCTGTTCAAGTCATGGCCCCACGAACGATGATTGGCGCAATTAGGGCGGTTAAGATTACCGAAGTTGGAAGCAACAGCCTGTTCGGCGAATTTGCAGGCGCAAGGTTGGGCGCGGAAGCGATGCTGGAGGCCTGAACCGTTGCGCTCCTCGGGATCAGACAGCGGATCTTTCGCCGGCGACAGTACTGCGACGCAGGTCGTGCTGGCGTTCGAGGATAACCGGCTCGCATCCTTGTTGTTCGGCCAGTACGGGCAGAACCTGGCGCTGATCGAGCGTAGGCTCGGCGTGGTTGCCGAGCAGCGCGGTAACCACGTCACCCTGGCCGGCTCGCGTGACGGCGTGGAACGGTCGAGGCGGGTACTCGAAGGGCTTTACGAGCAACTCAGGCGCGGCGACGAATTGGTGTCCGGCGACGTCGAAGGCGCGATCCGTTTGGCAATCGCGCAGGGTTCGCTGTTCGACTACGATGCCGCTACCGCGCGGCCAAGCTTCGAGGAGATCAATCTACGCAAGCGCGCCGTGCGCGCGCGCACGGCGGCGCAGGACGCGTATATCCGCGCATTGCGGCGCCACGCATTGGTCTTCGGCACCGGGCCGGCAGGCACAGGTAAGACCTGGCTCGCGGTCGCACATGCGGTGCAGTTGTTCGAACGCAAAGAGGTGGATCGCATCATTCTCTCCCGTCCTGCGGTCGAAGCGGGGGAGCGCCTCGGATTCCTCCCTGGCGACATGCGCGAGAAGGTCGATCCATATCTGCGTCCGATCTACGACGCGCTGTATGATCTCATGGATGCGCGGATCGTCGAGCGCACGCTGCAGACTGGCGAGATCGAGATCGCTCCGCTCGCTTTCATGCGCGGGCGCACCCTCTCGAACGCAGTGATCATCCTTGATGAGGCGCAGAATACGACGGCAATGCAAATGAAAATGTTTCTCACAAGATTAGGTGAGAACAGCCGTATGATCGTGACTGGTGATCCGAGCCAGGTTGATTTGCCGCCAGGGCAGACCTCAGGCCTCGCCGAAGCAATGCGGCTGTTGAGGAACGTCGAGGGAATTGGCCATGTCGTCTATACCGCCGAAGATGTCATTCGGCATGAACTTGTGGCGCGGATTGTCGACGCCTACGACAAGGCGGCGCTCAAGGCCGCGCGGACACGCGAGGCCAAGGAATGAGAGCTCTCTGCGCTGCGTCGGACGCTGCGCGAGCGAGGGCGGAGATCGTATTTATGAAACGCAAGCAAGGTACGCGCTCGTCGGCGCGGCCGCGACGGGGCATGGCTGCGATCGACGTCGTGGTCGCATCCGCGCTCTGGACTGAGCGATCCAGCGTGAGGGCGCTGCTTCGGCGCGCCATTCGCGAGGCAGCGTCAGTCACGTCAACGGCCATGGGCGAGATTGCCATCGTGCTTTCCGACGACGCGGCGATTAGGGCGCTCAACCGCGACTGGCGCGGCAAGGACGCAGCGACCAATGTGCTGTCTTTTCCCGTCGGCGAGCCGGGCGGCACTCGTGGAATACCCCGGCTGCTTGGTGATATCGTGATCGCCTATGAAACGACGCAACGTGAAGCACGCGCCGAGCACAAGCCCTTTATGGACCATCTTATGCACCTCGCCGTGCATGGCTTTCTTCACCTCGCGGGCTACGATCACACCGCGGATGATCAAGCGGCCGCAATGGAACGGCTCGAGGCCGCGATCCTTGCCCGCCTCGGTGTACCCGACCCCTATCTCGCGCGCGGCGCCGCCTAGCCTCCATGCCTGATCCGGAACCACCCAGTTCAAGCGAACCGAGCGCGACGCGCAATCTGCCCGTGCCCGTACCACGCCGCAGTCAAGGCGCGCCTACGCACGCCGACAATTGGTTCACGCGGGCATTGCGGGCAATGTTCCGCTGGAAATCGAGCACGTTTCGCGCCGACCTCAGGGATGTGCTTGAGGACGGCGCCGGCGAGACCGGTTTCTCGCCGACCGAACGCGCCATGCTCAAGAACATCCTCGTTCTGCGCGAGCGCCGCGTCTCGGATGTGATGGTGCCCCGCGCCGACATTATCGGCGTGCAGCGGGATATCGCCCTCGGCGAACTGATGAAGGTGTTCGAAAGTGCCGGCCATTCGCGCCTGGTGGTTTATGATGAAACCCTCGACGATGCCGGCGGCATGGTCCACATCCGCGATCTCGTCGCCTTCATGACCGTACGCGCTAGCGTGAGCGGAAGGAGCAACCGGCGTCGCAAAAACCCGCTTCCCGCCGGCCTCGATCTCAAGACCGTGGACCTGTCGATGCCGCTTTCGGCGGCCAAAATAGTGCGCGAAATCCTGTATGCACCACCCTCAATGCCGGTTCTCGACCTACTAGCCAAAATGCAGACGACCCGCATCCACCTCGCGCTGGTTGTCGATGAATATGGCGGCGCCGACGGCGTCGTGTCGATGGAAGACATTGTCGAGCAGATCGTTGGTGAGATCGCCGACGAGCACGACCAAGATACGGCGCCAGGTGTGGTGCACCAATCCGACGGCTCGTTCCTCGCGGACGCTCGCACCAGTCTCGAGGACGTCGCTGCGACCGTCGGTGGCGAATTCGATGTGGGCGACGTCGCGCAGGAGGTTGATACTCTTGCCGGCTACGTGGCGGCGCGGATCGGTCGCGTGCCCGTACGCGGCGAACTCGTGCCAGGACCCGGCCCTTTCGAACTCGAAATCCTCGATGCCGATCCGCGCCGCGTGAAGAAGCTCAGAATTTACCGCGGACTCGATAAACAGAACGGCAGTCGACACGTCTCACGGCGGCAACCCACGACGGCGCCGCCGAGTAAATCCCCCTCCTCGTTCCCAATGAGCGGCGAGGAGGCCAGTCCTTCCTCTGATGCAGGGCCGTCCAAATCCGCCCGCCAGCCGTGACGCTCAGGCGCCTCGCGTGCGCCATCCTGCTAGCAAGGGGGTGGTGGCGGCATGTCATTGCGTTTCTCGCTGGCGCGTCCACGACGCTCGCGCTTCCGCCGGCCGATATGTGGCCGGTGCCTTTCATTACCTTTCCCATCCTGGTGTGGCTTGTCGACGGTACAGCCGGCAGCCGCCCGCGCGGGGTGCTCGCCGCCGCCGGCACAGGCTGGTGGTTCGGCTTCGGCTATTTCCTCGCCGGCCTCTACTGGGTCGGTTATGCGTTTCTCGTCGACGCCAAGACCTTCGGCTGGCTGCTGCCGTTCGCAGTCATTGCGCTACCAGCCGCAATGGCGGTCTACACGGCATTGGGCCTCGCCCTGGCAAGACTGATCTGGCCAGGCGGGACGACCCGCGTTCTCGCCCTCGCCGCCTCGCTGACGCTCACGGAATGGCTGCGCGGTCATCTGTTCAGCGGCTTTCCCTGGAATACCTACGGGTACGCACTGATCTCGCCGCTATGGCTTGCCCAGGGCGCGGCGCTGATCGGCATCTGGGGCCTGACCTTCCTCGCTGTGGGGCTCTATGCCTCACCTGCGGTGCTCACCGACCAGGATGCTGGGACTTGGAGGCGCTGGCTGGTTGTGCTGCTGGGCGGCGTCGTAACGATGACGCTTGCGGTATACGGCGCCGTGCGGCTGGAGTGGAGCCCGACGCGCTTCGTCGAGGGCGTGCGACTGCGCGTCATGCAACCGAATCTGCAGCAAGACGAGAAGTTCAACTATTCACAGAAGCAAGAAGTGATGCGACGCTATCTCGCGCTGTCGGAGGGCCCCGCCGGGCCACAATCCATCGGCTTGCGCAATGTCACCATTCTGATTTGGCCAGAATCGGCATTCCCCTTCTTTCTCGTGCGCGAGCCCGAGGCACTTGCACAACTTGACAAGCTCCTGTCGCCGGGAACCGTGCTGATTACTGGCGCCATCCGCCCGCCTGATATACCGCCGGGCACCGTGGTCACGCGGGCGTACAATTCGATTTACGTGATCGGCCAAGGCGGCTCGATCCTTTCCGTCTATGACAAGATTCATCTCGTGCCGTTCGGCGAGTATCTGCCGTTTCAAGGCCTGCTCGAGCGGCTCGGTCTCGTGCAGCTCACCAAAGTACGCGGCGGATTCATACCGGGCGACCATCGGCGCAATCAGCCAGTGCCCGGGGCACCGAATTTTTTGCCGCTGATCTGTTACGAAATCATTTTCCCGGGCGACGCGGTTCCGCGCCGCGAACAGGAGGGATGGTTCTATCGTCACATCGGTCGATATCTCGACTGGCCGTCGGTAGTTGGGAGCGGAGGTCGTCCGGGCTGGCTCCTGAACGTCACGAATGACGGCTGGTTCGGTGCCAGCGCAGGCCCCTACCAGCATTTTCAGCAGGCACGTGTGCGCGCGATTGAGGAGGGGCTTCCGCTGGTGCGGGCAGCCAATAGCGGAATTTCCGCGGTGGTCGATCCGCTCGGGCGGATCATCAACTCGTTGCCGCTCGGGAGTGAAGGCGTGTTTGATGCCCCTCTTCCGCAGCCCATCGCGCGCACCCCTTACGCGCGGCTCGGCGATGGGCCTGTCGGTGCCGTGGTTGGAATAACTTTGCTGTGGGCTCTGCTCTGGCGCACGCGGTGGCGCTGATGCAAACCGGATGCGCCGTGTTCGCCCTATTCTCCTATAAGTTGTATGCGCGCCAGTCCGGTGCAACTTTGTGCCCACAAGTCACGATCGCAACGATCTGACGATTCCGTCGCCACATCAATGCGGTTATCCTCGGACTGGTGGCGTTTGCCTTTCAACAATTTTTTGCGGTATTCGCCGATTCTGCTCGGAATAAGATTGCCTTCGGACCGCCCAGTGGGAACATTATTCGGCGCCACAGGAGGTTATTATGGCCGCCGCCAAAAAGGCCCCAAATCCCATCGACAGGCATGTGGGTAGCCGGGTGCGCATGCGTCGGATGATGCTGGCGATGAGCCAGGAGAAGCTGGGGGACGCGCTCGGTCTGACCTTCCAGCAGGTGCAGAAATACGAGAAGGGCACAAACCGGATTGGCGCGAGCCGGCTGCAGCAAATCTCCCATATCCTTCAAGTCCCGGTCGCTTTCTTCTTCGAAGGCGCGCCCAACTTGGCTGGCGCGGTGGACGGGGTGAACGACGCACCTTCCCCGGCCTACGTCTCGGACTTTCTCGCCACCTCCGAAGGGCTCTCGCTGACAAAGGCCTTCATGCGCATCAAAGAACCCAAGCTCAGGCGCCGCATTGTCGATCTGGTCGAGGAAATCGCTGGGGATGATGCCTGAGCCGGGAGCAGGAAAGCGGCGAAATAACTCGGGCTGTGTTCTTCTCCCGTCGTCCCACAGTTCGCCAACACCTTGACCCCGCGCGGGGACGCTGCAAGAAACACTCCGGCTCAGAGCCGTGCGGGTTGCAGACGAGCCTGCGAGGGGAGTCTTTCAGTGTCACACGCCAATTATCTCTTCACTAGTGAATCCGTATCCGAGGGCCATCCCGACAAGGTCTGCGATCAGATTTCGGATGCAATCCTCGACGCTTTCATCGAGAACGACATCAAGCTTGGTATTGCCGACGATAGCCTGGTGAATACGCGGCTCGGTTGCGAGACGCTCTGCACTACCAACAAGATCGTCATTGCCGGCGAGGGCCGCGGACAGGCGCCTCTATTCACCAAATACGGTCACCACGCGGTGATCAACCGCGAGATGATCAGTCAGATCGCGCGCAACGTGGTGCGCGACATCGGCTACGACCAGAACGGATTCTCCTATCACGGCGCAGATATCGAGGTGCTGCTGCACGGCCAGTCGCCGGACATCGCCATGGGTGTCGATGCGAAAAAGAAAAAGGGCGAGGAGCAGGAGGGTGCAGGCGACCAAGGCATGATGTTCGGTTTCGCCTGTACCGAGAGCGAGGTCTACGAGAAAGGCTCGTTCATGCCGGCGCCGATCTACTTCGCACACAAGATCCTGAAGGTTCTGGCGGAAAAGCGCCGTTCGAAGCAACTGTTCGATTTACAGCCCGACGCTAAGAGTCAGGTGACCGTGCAATATGTCGGCGGCAAACCGATTGGATGCACCAAAGTGGTCGTCTCCACACAGCACAACGCCGAGACTCGTAATGGAAAGAAATACTCGCCGGGAATGGTGAAGGACTTGATCGGTGATGCCGTGGCTTCGGCGCTACCGGATGGTTGGATGCCCAAGCGAGCCAACGATTTCCTGGTCAATCCCACCGGCAACTTCGTGGTGGGCGGGCCTGACGGTGACTGCGGCCTCACTGGCCGCAAGATCATCGTGGATACCTATGGCGGCTACGCGCCGCACGGCGGCGGCGCTTTCTCCGGTAAGGACCCCACCAAGGTTGACCGGTCGGCCGCCTATGCCGCGCGATACCTCGCCAAGAACGTCGTCGCCGCGGGTGTTGCCGACCGTTGCACCATCCAAATCGCCTATGCCATCGGAATCGCCGACCCAATGTCGCTCTTGGTCGATACCCATGGCACCGGCAAAGTTGACGAGAGGAAGCTCGAAAAGGCCCTGCCCGAAATTCTGCGGCTTACGCCGACCAACATCCGCCGCACGCTTAAGCTTAACCGCCCGATCTATCGTCGCACCGCCGCCTACGGCCATTTCGGTCGCGCGCCGGAGAAAGATGGCGGCTTTTCCTGGGAGAAGACCGACCTGGTCAAGGATATCAGGATGGCCGTTGGCTAAGGCCCTCGCGTGCAGGCATGGTCCACTCCAGGCGGGTTTGTGACCGCCACATCCATGTCAGAGAAAAGACAGCCGCGGCGTGGCGCGTTCTTCGGGCGCCGCAAAGGTCACGCATTACGCGCGCGCCAAGCGCGGCTATTGGAAACCCTGTTGCCACGGCTCGCCCTGAACTTGGCCGCGCCGATGCCGGCAGACCTCGCACTCCTATTTCCCAACCAGGTCGACAGCGTTCGCCTCGAGATCGGATTCGGCGGCGGGGAACACATGATTGCGCAGGCCGAACAGCGTCCGCGCGCCGGCTTCATCGGAGTCGAGCCGTTCGTCAATGGAATGGCCAAGGCGCTGGCAGCGATCGAGCTGAAGAAACTCTCAAATATCCGCTTGCATTTCGATGACGCGAGCTCACTACTCGACTGGTTACCGGCAGCCTCGCTCGCGTGCGTCGATCTGATCTACCCCGATCCTTGGCCAAAACGGCGGCATTGGAAGCGACGCTTCATCCAGGATGAGAGTGTTACGCAGATCGCGCGTGTCCTCCAGCCAGGTGGCGAATTGCGGTTTGCGACGGACGTCCCCGACTACGCGACCTGGACGCTCAGGCACCTGATCCAATCGGCAGATTTTGCATGGACGGCCGAGCGCGCCGAGGACTGGCGGCGCGCATGGCCAGGTTTTTCAGCGACGCGCTACGAAGCTAAAGCCAGGCGCCAAGGCCGCACGCCTTGTTACCTGATTTTCAGAAGAAAGGACCGTGGGTGAGTCCTCAAGAAGTCGCAAGCTCAGCCTCGTCTGCCGTAGGCGTCCGCCGCTTATCATCTGGTCGCACCTGCCAAAACCGGATTACGCGTTGGGCAGTCGTCGGCGAAAGCAGATCGAAATCGGCGCGAGCGGTGGCGATATCCTGGATAGAGATTGCCGCGCTGCCTGGCCGTCCTTTGATAATGGCCTCCGCCGTCGCCCAGCCCCAACCCGCTGACCTGCAAAGGATGAGCACCGGCTCAGGCCTCTCGGCGCGCATGAGCCGATCCACCACTTCGATTGGTACGACGCAAAGCGAGGCGAGCGCTGCAATCGTATGCTCATAGTCCACGCTCTCTGCCATGCCGACGAGGAGCGCCTCATCAAGTTTACCGGCGTGCTGCAATGCCGTTATTCTGCGCTGGGCGCGCGAATAATCGGCCGGCGCTGCATGCACGCTTGTTTCGTTGAATTCCCGCGCCGGTGTGTGGCGGATCTCGGCTTGCCGGTCGAGGGCAACAGATGCGAGAAGCCGCCGCTGAACCCGATCCGTCGCAGTAAGCAGGAGTTCGTGGAACAGACGCGGCGGAATGTCTCGGCGCACCACAATCTTTTCAGCCAGGATACCGTCCGTTTTCGCGCGCTCGACTAGGAAGCAAAAGCCCTCATCAGAGAGACGCGCGGCGCGATTGGCGGCTAAGCCGCGCAGCACCCCCTGATTTCCACGCCGCAGGAGCCTGTCGGTGACGGGCTCGGCGAGGCCGGGCCGAGCCGAGATGGCGAGCAAATGCCCCTGACCTTTAGTCTGGATGATATCGATGAGGTCGGTCTCGGACAGACGCGCCGCGTATTTGAGTACGGGAGCTGCGACCGCAATCGAATCGTCCCTCGCGAGACGGCGCACCGCTTCGACCGGCGCATTGCCGAGCGGCGCAAGCCGAGAAGACAACTCGGTACGCGCCTTCCTCTCCATGTAGTCGATCAAGCGGGTGAGCACGAGATCGAACAGCTGGAGATGATCCTTATTGAAGCTGCTCGCCCCGTCGAGAAAAAATGTTGTCACGCGCTCGAGGGTCTTGGCCTGTCGCTGTGGTGAGCCGCGTCTGATGAGGTCGTCCAGTTCTGGAAGGAGCAAGGCGTGCACGGACATCGTCGCGTCCGAAACCGGACCATCTCGGGAAAGAACAAGTGACGGCACGTCACTTCGGCGGCGAGCTTAGGGGAGGAGTCTGAAAGAAGGGTTAGCCAATCGCAGTGCTCGGCCCTTGCGTAGCTGCAGCAAATCGCTATATTTCAGGCGTCCAGCTTCTGGATGTCTCATAACGGCCGGATGTGGTCCGGTCGGTTTTTGAGAGTGGGTTCCCCCCGGGACCCGCTCTTTTTTGTTACTCGATGTCGGGGCCCTTGGCCTGCGGTCGAGGCGAGGGCTGGTTCTAACTATATGTTCTGCAGCAAAAGGAATGGGACAAGCGGTCGACACTCTCGGGACAAATTGCGAGCCGCGCCTTATCGCGGAGCAGGGCATTGCTGCGCGTGTGGCCGCCATCGGCGAACCTGTCCTGGCCGGGATTGGGTACCGACTGGTCCGGGTGAAGATTTCAGGGCTTGACGGTTGCACGGTTCAGATCATGGCGGAGCGTCCGGATGGCACAATGACGGTCGAGGACTGCGAGGCGGTATCGCGCGCGCTCTCGCCGGTGCTCGACGTGGCTGATCCGATCGATCGCGCCTACCGGCTCGAAATATCCTCGCCGGGCATGGATCGCCCGCTGGTGCGACGTTCGGATTTTGTGCGCTTCGCCGGGCATTTGGTCAAAGTGGAAATGATGATTGCACGTGACGGCCGACGGCGGTTTCACGGAGTTTTGCTCGGGGTCGAAGGGGAGGCCGCGCGTATTCGCCGCGACGATCCCGCACCCGGTGAAAGCAACGAGGTGCTGCTGCCGATCGAGGAAATGGCGGAGGCCAAGCTCGTCCTGACCGATGCCTTGATTGTCGAATCGCTCAGGCGGGGTAAGGCCGCAGAACGCGCCGCACGACGGCAGCAGGCCGAAGACTGCCCGCCGACGTCCGCCAGCGGGGAAGATTCCGAAGCTCGATCCAAACATGTCCAGCCCGCGTCGGTCGATCACCGGGGCGACGCTCAAAACGAAGGAGAATGACAAATGGCCGTAAGCGCCAACCGGCTCGAACTGTTGCAAATCGCCGACGCGGTTGCGCGCGAGAAGGCGATCGACCGCAGCATCGTCATTACCGCAATGGAGGATGCGATCCAGAAGGCAGCGCGCTCGCGCTACGGCAGCGAGACTGAAGTGCGCGCCGAGATCAATGCGAAAACCGGCGAGATGCGGCTGTCACGCCTGCTGCTGGTGGTGGATCAAGTCGAAAGCGATGCGACGCAGATCGCACTTGAGGATGCAAAAAAGCGCAATCCCGCCGCCCAGGTCGGCGACTATATCGCTGAAGCTTTGCCGCCGCTCGAATATGGTCGCATCGCCGCTCAATCAGCGAAGCAAGTGATCGTGCAAAAAGTTCGTGAAGCGGAGCGCGATCGTCAATATCAGGAGTACAAGGACCGCATTTCCGATATCGTCAACGGCATCGTCAAACGGGTGGAATACGGCAACGTGGTTGTCGATCTCGGCCGCGGCGAAGCGATCGTGCGGCGGGACGAACTGTTGCCGCGCGAAACGTTCCGTAACGGCGACCGGATCCGCGCCTTCATTTACGACGTGCGCCGCGAGCCGCGCGGGCCACAGATCTTTCTGTCACGCACGCATCCGCAGTTCATGGCCAAGCTGTTCGCGCAGGAAGTGCCGGAAATCTACGACGGGATCGTCGAGATAAAGGCCGTGGCGCGGGATCCAGGCTCGCGCGCCAAAATAGCGGTGATATCGCGGGATTCGTCGGTGGATCCGGTCGGCGCCTGCGTGGGCATGCGCGGTTCTCGCGTACAAGCCGTGGTCAACGAGCTGCAGGGCGAGAAGATCGACATTATCCCGTGGACCGCGGATCCCGCCAACTTCGTGGTCAACGCGCTCGCACCTGCTGAAGTAGCCAAGGTCGTGCTCGATGAAGACCGCCATCGCATGGAAGTCGTCGTACCCGACCAGCAGCTCTCGCTGGCGATCGGCCGACGTGGGCAAAACGTCCGGCTCGCGTCCCAGCTTACCGGTTGGGACATTGACATCGTCACCGAGCAGGAAGAATCGGAGCACCGGCAGGCCGAATTCGAGAAGCGCACCAAGCTGTTCATCGAGGCACTCAATGTCGACGAGGTGGTCGGACAGCTGCTCGCCTCCGAGGGATTCAACTCGGTCGAGGAGCTTGCCGTCGTGGATGAAAAGGAACTCGCCGGGATCGAGGGTTTCGATGAAGAGACCGCACGCGAGTTGCAAGCGCGCGCCCGCGACTACCTCGCTCGACAGGAAGCCGAGCTTGACGAGAAACGCAAACAGCTCGGAGTCGAGGACGCGCTCAAAGAGATCCCCGGCATTACCACCGCCATGCTGGTCAAGTTGGGAGAAAGTGACATCAAGACGGTTGAAGATCTAGCGGGCTGCGCCACTGATGACCTTTTCGGCTGGAGTGAACGCAAAGACGGCGAGACTGTCCGCTATCCTGGCGCTCTCGAGAGCTTCGACCTGTCGCGCGACGAGACCGAAGCGCTGATCATGCAGGCCCGCGTCAAGGCTGGTTGGATCAACGAGGAGGATCTGGCGCCGCCTCCTGCCGAGGAGGACAGCGCCGTCGAGGCTAGCGCAACCTCGGCCTGAGGACATCGAATGCTTGGTCGACCGCAAGATAGCGCACTCGATCTCGGCCCGCGCAAAACCGCGCCTGGCACGCAGCGGTTTTGTGCGGTCACCGGAACGGTTCGGTCCGCCGACGAGATGATTCGTTTCGTCATAGGTCCCGATGGCATCGCGGTGCCCGACATCAAGCGCCGGCTGCCAGGACGGGGCATCTGGATCACGGCAACGCGTCAGGCGCTTCGTGCCGCGCTGGCGCGCAACACGTTCGCCCGCGGCTTCAAGCGTGACGTGCGCGTTGCTGCCGATGTCGTCGATAGCACTGAGCGGCTGATCGAGCGGAGCGCGCTCGAGGCGCTCGCGGTCTGCCACAAGGCAGGCAAGGTTGCGATCGGCTTCGCCAGCGTGGCAGCGGCGCTGTCCCGTGCCCACGTAGTGGCAGTTTGCAATGCGGCGGAGGCCGCGCCCGACGACAGGCGAAAGCTCACAGCCGCGCTGCACCGGCGCGCGGATGTCGCGGAAATTCGCATGATCGATCCGTTTACCTCGGCGCAATTGGATTTGGCATTGGGGCGGTCAAATGTGATACATGCAGCCCTGCTCGCCGGCCCTGAGAGTGAGACGTTTCTGGCCCGTATCTCGCGCCTTGAGCGTTTCCGGACCGGTCCCATATCGGTAAATGTCGCGCCGGGAAATCGGCCGAGGTGCGACGTGGAAACGTGACGAACTACGGCAAAAGCCTGGAAAATTGGGATTTGAATGGCTGAAACGACGGAAAAGACAGGCGAAAAGAAGCTGAGCGTCACTCCTAGCAAGACCTTGACCCTGAAGGGGCGGGGCGTCGAGCAGGGCGTGGTGCGTCAGAGCTTCAGCCATGGCCGCACCAAAGCGGTCGTCGTGGAAAAGGTGAAAAGCCGCGTTCCGACGCGAGCGAAGGCGGAAGCCGCTACGCCTGCTGCGACCACCAAGCGTCCTGCCGCGGGCAAGGCCGCCGCACCGGTGCCGGCAGCCGCACCCGCTCAGACCACAACGCCTTCTCCTTCCAAGCCGTCCGGCGGCATGGTGCTGCGTAGCCTGACCGAAGAAGAGCAGAAAGCGCGCGTACATGCGCTCAATGACGCTCGGCTGCGCGAAGCGGAAGAGCGCAAGATTGCTGAGGAGGAAGCATTTGTCCGCAGCCTGCGCGAAGCCGCCGAGCGGACTGAGCGCGAAGCCGCCGAAGCGCGCAAGGCCGACGAAGAGAGGCGTCGCAAGCACGACCTCGAAGCCAAGGTCAAGGCCGAGCAGGAAGCGAAGAAACGTTTCGGCGAGGAGGCCGTAGTGACGGCAAGGCCCGGCGCGCGGCCTGCGCTGGAGCCCGACGACGACGACGTCCCACGCACGCGGCGCGGTCCGGGCGCGGCGCGACCGGCGCCTGCACCAAAGCCGGCGCGCGGCGCCGGGCAAAAAAATCGCGGCCGACTCACGGTGGTCACTGCGCTCAGCGCGGACGAAGAGCGCGAGCGTTCCGTGGCGGCATTTCGTCGCCGCGTGCAACGACTGAAGGGACACGCGGCCGACGAACCGAAAGAAAAACTCGTCCGCGAGGTCACGATTCCGGAAACCATCACCATCCAGGAGCTTGCCAACCGCATGGCGGAGCGCAGCGTGGATGTGATCAAACTGCTGATGAAGCAGGGCCATATGGCGCAGATCAACGACGTGATTGACGCCGATACCGCCCAACTCTTGGCCGAGGAATTAGGTCACACGGTCAAGCGGGTGGCTGAATCCGACGTCGAAGAAGGACTGTTTGACGCTGCCGATGATCCGAGTTCGCTGGTCCCGCGCCCGCCGGTGGTGACGGTCATGGGTCACGTCGATCACGGCAAGACTTCGCTGCTCGACGCCATTCGTTCGACCGATGTGGCGGCAGGCGAAGCTGGCGGCATCACCCAACACATCGGCGCGTATCAGGTGACTGCCCCTTCCGGCAACAAGATCACGTTCATTGACACGCCCGGCCACGCGGCATTTAGCGCTATGCGCGCGCGCGGTGCTAAAGTAACCGATATCGTGGTGCTGGTGGTCGCCGCGGACGACGGCGTCATGCCGCAGACGGTCGAGGCCATACATCACGCCAAGGCGGCGAAAGTGCCGATGATCATCGCGATCAACAAGATCGATCGGCCCGAGGCAAAACCGGAACGCGTGCGCACCGAATTGCTCCAGCACGAGATACAAGTCGAGTCGCTGGGAGGTCAGGTGCTGGATGTCGAGGTCTCTGCGACCAAGAAGCTCAACATCGACGGGCTACTCGAAACCATCGCGCTTCAATCGGAGATCCTCGATCTTAAGGCCAATCCGAACCGGCCGGCCGAGGGCACCGTCATCGAGGCCAAGCTTGATCGCGGTCGTGGGCCCGTCGCCACCGTGCTGGTGCAGCGTGGCACCCTGGGCGGCGGTGACCTCGTCGTTGCCGGTGCCGAGTGGGGACGCGTGCGCGCGCTGGTCTCGGATGCCGGCGCGCCCGCGGAGAATGCGGGGCCTTCCACACCGGTCGAAGTTCTGGGCTTCAATGGTACGCCCGAGGCCGGCGATCGTTTGGCGGTCGTGCAGTCTGAGGCCCGCGCGCGCGAAGTTACGGCCTATCGTGGCCGGCAGCGGCGCGACAAAATGGCTGCGCGGGCGACCGGCATGCGCGGCTCACTCGAGCAGATGATGAGCCAGCTGAAATCGGCGGGGCGCAAGGATTTGGCGCTGATCGTAAAGGCCGATGTGCAGGGCTCGCTGGAGGCGGTGATCGGCACGATCGAGAAGCTTGCTACTGATGAAGTCGGCGCACGCGTCATTCATTCGGGCGTAGGCGGCATTACGGAATCGGACGTGACGCTGGCAGAAGCATCAGGCGTGCCCATCATTGGCTTCAATGTGCGGACCCACAAAGAGGCGCGCGAGGCAGCGGAGCGCGCGGGCATCGAACTGCGCTATTACAACGTGATCTACGATCTCGTGGATGACGTCAAAAAGGCGATGTCAGGTTTGCTGGCGCCGAGCGTGCGCGAGACTATGCTCGGCAACGCGACCATTCTGGAAATTTTCAAGGTCTCCAAGGTCGGCAACGTTGCGGGTTGTCGGGTTACCGACGGAGTGGTCGAGCGGGGAGCCAATGTGCGTCTCATTCGCGACAGCGTCGTCGTGCACGAGGGCAAGCTTTCCCAACTCAAGCGCTTCAAAGACGATGTGCGCGAGGTGCTGGCCGGACAGGAATGCGGCATGGCCTTCGAGAATTATCAGGACATGAAGGTCGGCGACGTCATCGAGTGCTACCGGGTGGAGACGGTGCAGCGCTCGCTGTAAGCTCAACTCTTTCGCGCCCGCATTGCATTTAGCCCATCCTAGCTGGGCACGATTTTCTTTGCAGGTTGTGTATGCACGGCCGACTCGTGCACGAAGCGGCATTCGGGATGATCATGACGCGTCGACGACACCAGCGTGAACATGGCACGAGCCAGATGCCTTCACAGCGCCAGCTGCGGGTCGGCGAACTCGTTCGTCACGCGCTCGCCGATATGCTCACGCGCGGCGCCGTGCATGACCCTGTGATCCAGAACCATCTGATCACCGTACCGGAAGTCCGCATGACGGCTGATCTGCAGCTCGCAACCATTTACGTCGTACCTCTCGGCGGACGCGACGCGGACGCCGTGCTTGCGGCCCTCGAGCGCAACAAACGGTTTTTGCGTCGCGAGATTGCCCGGCGGATCAACCTGAAATTCGCACCCGATATCCGGTTCCGGATCGACGAGCGTTTTGATGAAGCCGACCGAATCGAGAAATTGTTGCGAACGCCTGCGGTGCAGCGCGATATCGACAACAAGCCGGAAGACGACGCTTGACACCGCTCAATGCTCAGATGTCCGCGCCGCAGATGCGCAAGCGCGAAAGACGGGACGTACACGGCTGGATCGTGCTCGACAAGCCTGTGGGCATGACCTCGACCCATGCCGTAGGGGTGGTGAAACACCTGTTCCAAGCAAAACGCGCGGGTCACGCGGGCACGCTCGACCCGCTTGCTTCGGGCGTATTGCCGATCGCGCTCGGAGAAGCGACAAAGACCGTCTCTTTCGTCATCGAGGGCCGCAAGGCCTACCGCTTTACCGTGCGCTGGGGCGAGGAGCGCGACACCGATGACGCCGAAGGGCGCGTCACTGCAAGTCGCACCGAGCGGCCGAGCACAGATGAGCTCCGCGCGTTACTGCCGCGCTTCGTCGGCAAAATCGCACAGGTGCCGCCGCGTTTTTCAGCGCTCAAAATCGGCGGCGAGCGCGCCTATGATCTCGCGCGCGAGGGCGAGACCGTGGAAATCGCGCCGCGCTCGGTGGAGATCCATCGGCTGGAGATAATCAAAAGGGCCGATCCAGACCACACAACGTTCATTGCCGAGTGCGGCAAGGGAACCTATGTGCGCGCGCTTGCCCGCGACCTGGGCCGCGCTGCGGGCTGCCTCGGGCACGTCGCGGCGCTGCGCCGCACAGGGGTCGGTCCTTTCGGGGAGGACCTCGCCATGAGCCTTGATCAATTGCAACGTCCTTCCTCCACCGAGGCCGCGACGCTCGAGGGAGCAGCCCTTCTGCCGGTCGAGGCTGGCGTGGCCGCCTTACCCACGCTTCGGGTGAGCCCTGGGGACGCGGCGCGGCTGACGCGCGGCCAGGCGGTGCTGCTGCGCGGGCGTGACGCGCCGGTCCTGGCGGGCTGGGTATCGGTCTCCTCCCAAGGGGCGCTGATCGCACTAGCGGAGGTGGAGAAAGGCGAATTGCGCCCGCGGCGCATCTTCAATCTGCCGCGGCGTAAGAGCTCAGAAGGAGTGTGAATGAAGCTCTGTCGACGGCTGCGGATTGTTCCCGCCAGCGACGAGCCGTCACAATTTCCACTGGCGCCGGGACGGGTTTTGCGATATTGCCCGGCTTGCGCGGGCGTTGGCCCGCGCAAATAGTTGTGGTGACCGCGCTGGACGACATCCCGGCCCGGCCGACCGCAACCTCGACAGGATAAGGAAACCCGATGTCGATAACGCCCGGCCGCAAGGCCGAAGTGATCAAGAGCTACGCGATAAAGGCCGGCGATACCGGATCGCCAGAGGTACAGGTGGCGATCCTCTCGGAGCGCATCAACAGCCTTACCGAGCATTTCAAGACCCACGTCAAGGACAACCATTCCCGGCGTGGGCTACTCAAGCTTGTGTCCCAGCGTCGCCAACTTCTGGACTACCTCGCCCGTGTCGACGCGGCTCGTTACAAGTCGTTGATCGAACGGCTGGGTATTCGCCGTTGATGGACCGTGCGCGGGTCTGTTCGCGCGTTTTTGAAGCGGATACCGGGACAAATCCGCTGTTCAGCCGGCGGCGGAGCTGCTGCCGGTTTCGGAAGACGGGCTAACGCCCGTGCGTTCAAATGGAAGGGTCCGAAGGCCATGGCAGGATCGCCGGACGCTGTCTCGGTTTGCGGCACGGCCGCAGACGGCAGCCTCTTGCCGTCTTGCGCATGGCTTTCGCGCCTTCGCAGAAATCATGAAAGACGACCGCAATGTTCGATATCCATCGTGTTGAACTCGACTGGGGAGGGCGAAAGCTCGTCCTAGAAACCGGCAAGATCGCGCGCCAAGCCGACGGCGCCGTAGTCGCCACTTATGGCGAGTCCAAGGTACTGGCGACGGTGGTAGCAGCCAAGGAGCCGCGAGAAGGCGTTGACTTTCTGCCGCTCACCGTCGATTACCAGGAGAAATTTTACGCCGCAGGCCGCATCCCCGGCGGCTATTTCAAGCGGGAGGGCCGTCCCACCGAGAAGGAAACGCTCGTCTCTCGGCTGATCGATCGGCCGGTGCGGCCGCTGTTCGCTGAGGGCTGGCGCAACGAAACACAGGTGATCGTGACGACGCTGTCGCACGATCTCGAGAATGATCCCGATATACTGGCGATGATCGCGGCCTCGGCCGCGCTGACCCTCTCGGGTGCCCCCTTCATGGGGCCGATCGGCGCAGCTCGCGTCGGCTTCGTCAACAACGAATACGTGCTCAACCCCCTACTCGACGAGATGACAGAGAGCCAGCTCGACCTCGTGGTCGCCGGCACCCAGGACGCCGTGCTGATGGTCGAGTCGGAAGCAAAAGAACTGAGCGAAGAGGTGATGCTCGGCGCCGTGATGTTCGGCCATCGCCATTTCCAGCCGGTGATCGGGGCCATCATCAAGCTTGCGGAAAAAGCCGCGAAAGAACCGCGCGAGTTGCAGGTAGCGGACACGTCCGCACTCGAGAAGGAGATGCTCGGGCTGGTGGAGGCCGACCTGCGCGCGGCCTATGCCATCGCGAACAAGGCGGAGCGCCACGAGGCCGCAGACGCCGCCAAAGCAAAGGTGGCGGCGCATTTCTGCCCGGAGGGGGTGGAGAACCCTCGCTATTCCAAGCAACAGGCCGCCGACGTATTCAAGACCCTCGAAGCCAAGATCGTGCGATGGAACATCCTCGACACCGGTCGGCGCATCGATGGCCGAGACGTGAAGTCGGTGCGTCCGATTGCCTGTGAGGTCGGAGTGCTACCCCGTGCACACGGCTCGGCGCTATTCACCCGCGGCGAGACGCAGGCCTTGGTGATAGCAACGCTCGGCACCGGCGAGGATGAGCAATGGATCGACGCGTTGCAAGGGACTTACAAGGAGACATTCCTTCTGCATTACAATTTCCCGCCATTTTCCGTAGGCGAGACCGGCCGGATGGGCGGACCGCGTCGGCGCGAAATAGGTCATGGAAAGCTCGCCTGGCGAGCCATCCATCCGATCCTGCCGCCGCATCACGAATTCCCATATACGTTGCGCGTGGTGTCGGAGATCACGGAATCAAACGGCTCATCCTCGATGGCGACCGTGTGCGGCACCTCGCTCGCGCTGATGGATGCGGGCGTCCCAGTCAAGCGTCCAACCGCCGGCATCGCCATGGGCCTCATTCTCGAGGACAGTCGATATGCCGTGCTCTCCGATATCCTGGGTGACGAGGATCATCTCGGTGATATGGACTTCAAGGTAGCCGGTACCGAGCGGGGCGTGACCTCGCTTCAGATGGACATCAAAATCGCCGGCATTACCGAGGAGATCATGCAGGTTGCGCTCAGCCAGGCGAGGGAGGGGCGGATGCATATCTTGGGCGAAATGGCAAAGGCCATCGCCCAGCATCGTGCCCAACTCGGGGAACACGCGCCGCGTATCGAAGTATTCAATATCCCGGTCGACAAGATTCGCGAGGTGATCGGTTCCGGCGGGAAGGTAATTCGCGAGATCGTCGAAAAGACCGGCGCCAAGATCGACATTTCCGACGATGGAACGGTGAAGGTGGCGTCCGCGCACGGCGATGCGATGAAGGCGGCGATCAACTGGATCAAATCGATCGCCTCTGAACCCGAAGTTGGTCACATCTATGATGGCACAGTCGTCAAGGTGATGGACTTTGGCGCTTTCGTAAATTTCTTCGGGGCTAAGGATGGCCTCGTGCACATCAGCCAGCTGGCGCCGCGCCGAGTGCAGAAAGTTACCGACGTGGTCAAGGAAGGCGACAAGGTCAAGGTCAAGCTGCTCGGCTTCGATGAGCGAGGCAAAGTGCGCCTTTCCATGAAAGTCGTGGACCAGACGACCGGCGAGGACTTGGAAGCGAAGCAGAAGGCCGAGGCCGAGCAGCATCGCAGCGATCACCAGCGCGAGGCGGCAAGCGCAGAATAGTCGCCCGCAGACCGCCTTCTCATCGCGCGACGATCGACCTCGTCTCCTGCTGGCGGGCTCACTGCATCGCGGACTAGCGCCCAGGATCCGGACCGGGGATGACAGCCAGAGCAATGATCTTCATCCTATGCCCGCGCGCTTGAGGGCAGAGTCGCGAGACAGAGATTGGAGATCAAGCGCTCACGTTGGCGCTGTCATGCCCGGTGCGGCAGCTTGCCTTACTGTGCCGCGTCCTTGGCGATCGCGCGCTCATTCGCCGCGCTTTCGTCCTTGAGCGAGCCGGGATGCGGCATGGCAATGACGTTGTAGCCGGAATCTACAAAATGAACGTCACCGGTGACCCCGGTTGAGAGATCCGAAAGCAGATAGAGCGCCGCACCCCCGATCTCCTCCAGCGTCACGCCTCGGCGCAATGGTGAGTGGCGTTGCTGGAACGCAAACATCTGCCGCGCGTCGCTGATACCCGCCCCGGCGAGCGTGCGGATCGGCCCAGCCGAGATAGCGTTGACGCGGATCGCTGCAGGGCCGAGATCGACCGCGAGATAGCGTACCGACGCTTCTAGCGCCGCCTTCGCAACCCCCATGACATTGTAATTCGGCATCGCCCGCTGCCCGCCATTGTAGGTGAGCGTGAGCAGAGCGCCACCGGCCGGCATCAGCGCCGCCGCGCGCTTCGCCACTTCGGTGAAGGAGAAGCAGGAGATGATCATAGTACGCACGAAGTTCTCGCGCGTAGTGTCGGCGTAGCGGCCCTTGAGTTCGTTCTTGTCGGAGAAGGCGATGGCGTGGACCACGAAATCGAGCGACCCCCATTTCTCGGCAATGGTGGCAAATGTGGCGTCGAGCGAGTCGATCTGCTCGACATCGCAGGGTAGCAGGAGCGAGGCTCCCACCGATTCCGCGAGCGGCTTGACGCGCCGGCCGAGCGCTTCGCCCTGATAGCTGAAAGCGAGCGTCGCCCCGTGAACAGCCAGCGTCCTGGCAATGCCCCATGCGATAGAGTGATCGTTGGCGACCCCCATAATCAGGCCGCGCTTGCCCTGCATCAATTGTGTCATAGCACCCGAATTTGCCGCTCTGCGTCCCGCTTCTCGCGCGGGCATGAATTGACTGTCATGCGTCCCTTAGACATCGAGGCGCTTGAGTACAACCGAAGCGTTGGTGCCACCGAATCCGAACGAGTTCGACAACACGCAGCCGAGCTTCACGTCATCACGCCGCTCGCGCACAATGGGCACGTCAGCGAAAGCCGGATCGAGATTATCGATATTGGCGCTTTCACATATGAAGCCATTGTTCATCATCAGCAAGGAGTAGATTGCCTCCTGTGCGCCAGCAGCCCCAAGCGAATGGCCGGTAAGTGATTTCGTTGCCGAAATCGGCGGGCAGCGCTCGCCAAAGACCTCGCGGATCGCCTCGATCTCCTTGATGTCTCCAATTGGGGTCGAGGTCGCGTGCGGATTGATGTAGTCGACCGGCGCCTTGACACTGTCCAGCGCCATCCGCATGCAGCGGACGGCGCCCTCGCCCGAAGGCGCCACCATGTCGAAGCCATCGGAGGTGGCGCCGTAGCCGGCCACTTCACCGTAAATGCGCCCGCCGCGCGCTTTGGCGTGCTCGAGTTCCTCCAGCACCAACACGCCTGCCCCGCCGGCGATGACGAACCCGTCCCGATCGACATCATAGGCGCGCGACGCTTTCTCCGGCATCTGATTGAAGCTCGAGGACATGGCGCCCATGGCGTCAAACAATACTGAAAGGGTCCAGTCGAGCTCCTCGCAGCCGCCGGCAAAGATCACGTCTTGCTTGCCGGACTGGATCACTTCCGCGGCGTTGCCGATGCAATGGTTCGAGGTCGCACAGGCTGACGAGATCGAATAATTCACCCCCTTGATCTTGAACCAGGTGGCGAGCGTAGCCGATGCGGTGGAGGACATGGCCTTGGGGACGGCGAAAGGTCCGACCCGCTTCGGGCTCTTTGTACGGGCGAGGTCTGCGGCCTCCACGATCGCTCGCGTTGATGGCCCACCTGACCCCATGATGATGCCTGTTCGCGCGTGGGAGATTTCGTCCTCCTCGAGACCGGCATCGCGGATCGCCTGGTCCATTGCGACGTGGTTCCAGGCTGCACCGCCGCCCAGGAACCGCAGAGCACGACGATCGATGGTCTCTTCCGCATTGAGGCTGGGCGCGCCGTGCACCTGGCACCGAAAGCCGAGTTCGGCATATTTGTCGGCGCGGCGAATTCCCGACTTGGCCTCTCGCAAGCTTGCCAGCACTTCCTGGGTGTTGTTGCCGATGGATGAGACGATGCCCATCCCGGTGACGACGACCCGCCTCATGAATGCCTCGTCCGCCTCTTGACCCGCGCAGGAGCGTTGCTGACGCCGTCAGCCTCCGCTCGGCTGCATTATTTCATTGCGGAACAGGCCGACCTTGAGGTCCATGGCCCGATAGATGATCGAGCCGTCTGCTGACAGCCAGCCGTCGGCAATGCCAAGCACGAGCTTGCTGCGCATGACCCGCTTGACGTCGATGCCGTAGACGACCTTCTTGACGGTGGGCAGGACCTGGCCGGAAAATTTGAGCTCGCCAAGGCCGAGCGCGCGTCCCTTGCCGGGCGCGCCAACCCAGCCCAAGAAAAATCCGAGCAGTTGCCACAGCGCATCAAGGCCCAGGCAGCCGGGCATGACCGGATCGCCTTTGAAGTGACAAGGGAAGAACCAGAGGTCTGGCTTGAGATCGAGCACGGCGCGGACCAGCCCCTTGCCATACTCTCCGCCGGCTTCCGCGATTTCCGAGATGCGATCGAACATGAGCATGGGGGGCAGCGGGAGCTGGGCATTGCCCGCCCCGAACAACTCCCCGCGCGCGCAAGCCAATAGCTCATCGTATCCGAAGCTGCTGCGCCGGTTCACCATCCGCGTCCTGTCCGTGACCGCCTGGTAACTAGCCAAAGCGTGGAACTCCTAACATAGGCTTGTCAGGGGGCAAAGCTAGCCGAGAACCGCCCAATACCGCCACATTGGAATCGCTCCGGGATATCGCGAAGGAGTTGCGCGTTCGGCCCTATATGTTACAAATGCAACAATCGTCGCACGCCCATGAAGGTTCAGCTGTGCCTAGTATTCCATCGCGCACCATAGTCTTCGCCGAAGCGCTCGAAGGCGCCGAAAGTCCGGCGACAATGCCCCCACGCTCCACCCTGACCGGCTGCCCTTGGCGCGATGTGAAATCCATGCTCCGCGACGTGGGCTTGCGTCCCACCCGCCAGCGCATGGCGCTCGGCTGGATCCTATTCGGCAAGGGCGACCGCCACGTCACCGCGGAAATGCTCTATGAGGAGGCGACCAAAGCCAAGGTGCCGGTGTCGCTTGCCACCGTCTATAACACCTTGCACCAGTTCACTGACGTGGGGCTGTTGCGTCAGGTCGCCGTCGATGGGTCGAAGACATATTTCGACACCAACGTAACGCAGCACCACCACTTCTTCGTCGAGGGCGAGAATGATCTACTCGACATTCCCGATACGGACGTGGTGGTCGGCAGGACGCCAACCCCGCCGGAGGGCTACGAGGTTGCGCGTATCGACGTGGTGGTTCGGCTGCGCCGCAAAGCGCGCTGAACGGCGTTCGTTATCGTTTGGCCGGGTGCCGTTTCTCGCCCATTTGCTTTCGGCTTATTCGACCTTCTCGTTCGGATAGACACCCCAGAGCTGCTCCTGCATTACCCAGCCGTCGAAGCCCGGCCCGGCAATGCGACACCAGCTGCCCGTGCAACGCTTGACCGCCGCGAGCACCCCAGGCTGCAGTCGCGCGATCACATCGGCATTGTCGTCGCCCTCGTCGTAAAGCGGCACGAGCTCCTTCTTGTCTTTGGGCGTCACGACCGCGGTGCGTCGGCCTGACAAGAGCGAGTGGTATACCCATCCCTCCGATCCCTCCCAATCACGAATGCGCCGCCAATTATCCGATTCCGCGGTGATTTCCACCGGCAAGCCGGCGCGCGTATAGACAAACGCCACCTCATGATCGCGCGTGGGGCCGCCCCGCACATTGACACGATCGGGCTTGAGGCTCACGAAGCGCGGCATCGGCAGGCCGCTCTTGGGGCCAATGACCTCCCCCGCGGTACAAATCGTCTCGACATGCAAGCCGGCTATCAGCGCCAGAGCCGCTAACCAGGCCTGCCACACGATCCGCAAATTGCGCGTCGGATTCATCGCCACGCCATGGAAACAAACGAAATTGCGATTGCCGCGCGCAAGCGGCCGCGATCGCTCCGGGCCTTTGTCTTCAAACGTCCATCTGTTACAGAGGATGCCCCCGCCTCGAAAGGACAGTGTCGAGCACGGCGGTTAAAGAGACCTGAACGGAGTAACCCTCTTGGCCGCGTGGGGGAGTGACGAAGGTCGGAAACCCATGGCGCAACGCAAAAAACCGCTGGTCGTCGTCACGCGCAAGCTTCCGGACAGCGTCGAGACGCGCATGCGCGAACTGTTCGACACTCAGCTCAACCTCGATGACAAGCCCATGACGACGGCGCAACTCGCGGACACTGTAAAGAGCGCCGACGTGCTGGTGCCCACAGTAACCGACCGCATCGATGCCTCGGTGCTGAGCAAGGCCGGAGACAAGCTCAAGCTGATTGCCAACTATGGCAACGGCGTCGACCACATCGATGTCGCCACTGCGCTCAGCCGCGGCATCACCGTGACCAACACGCCCGGCGTTCTCACCGAGGATACCGCCGACATGACCATGGCCCTCATCCTCGCCGTGCCGCGCCGTCTGGCGGAGGGTGCCGCCGTGCTGAGCGAGGACAAACCTTGGCCGGGCTGGTCGCCGACTTGGATGCTCGGCCACCGCATCTGGGGCAAGCGTTTGGGCATCATTGGGATGGGGCGCATCGGCCAAGCCGTGGCGCGCCGCGCCCGCGCGTTCGGGCTGCAAATCCATTACCACAATCGGCGCCGCGTTCCGGCCAAGATCGAGGAGGAACTCACCGCTACTTATTGGGAGAGTCTCGATCAGATGCTCGCCCGCATGGATATCATCTCGGTCAATTGTCCGCACACTCCGGCGACGTTTCATCTGCTGTCGGCACGACGCCTCAAGCTCATTCGTCCCCAGGCTTACATCGTCAACACCGCGCGCGGCGAGGTGATCGACGAGAATGCGTTGGTGCGCCTTATTGCCTCGGGCGAGATCGCCGGCGCTGGGCTGGACGTCTTCGAGCACGAACCTGCGGTCAATCCGAAGTTGGTCAAGCTCGCACGCATCGGGAAAGTTGTCCTGCTGCCGCATATGGGTTCGGCCACACTCGAAGGCCGGATCGACATGGGCGAGAAGGTGATCGTCAACATCAAGACCTTCCTGGATGGGCACCGCCCGCCTGACCGCGTGCTGCCATCGATGCTGTGAGTACGACCCCGCTGATCCATGCCGCGGGACATCGCAAACAGCAGTATGGTGATACAAACGCAATCTTAGGGAGAACCGTCGATGCGCTCAGCCTTCATGGCGGCCGCGGCCATCGTCGCGATAACCGCGCCGGCTTTTGCCACTGCACTTACGCCGAACGAAATCCAAACAACCTTTTTTACCGGTCAACCGTTCACCGCCTCGGCACCGAATATCAAATACAAGATGGCATTCAGCGCCGACGGCAAGATGAGCCGCGAGCCGATCGGTGCCGGGGGTTCGAAGAGCGAGGGTACTTGGAAGCTTACGAAGGAAGGCTTTTGCAGTACTTGGAAAGGGTCCAAGGCCAATTGCTATCGCGTCCTCACAGCAGGTGACAATAAGTGGTCGGTGACGCAGGGAACCACCGTAGTCGCGACCTGGACCAAGTGAGAGATCGGACATCAGGACTCAGGCGTTAGGAGGCGCGGTCCGGATTCCCGATGCCTGAAACCTGTTGCTTGGAACGGTTAGGCGTGAACCGACAAATCCTTAATCGTGGGACGCTCGCCCGAGAGTGGGTTGGATGGATCCCACCCGTAGTGGAGCGTCTCGAAACGCATGGCACGGGCGTCGAACATGAGGAGCCTGCCAACGAGCCCGTCGCCGAAGCCAACGATTTCCCGGATCACTTCGAGCGCCATCAACGAGCCCAACACGCCCGTGAGCGCGCCGAGGATGCCAGCCTCCGCGCAAGCGGGAACGGTGCCCGGCGGCGGGGGCTCGGGGAACAGACAGCGGTAAGTCGGATTGGGCGTCCCGTCCGCCTTGCGCTCGTGGGCACGAATGGTGGTAAGCGTGCCGTCGAACACGCCGACGGCGGCGGTGACAAGCGGCTTCTTCGCAAAAAAACAGGCATCCGATACCAAGTAGCGCGTGGCGAAATTGTCTGACCCGTCGGCAACGATGTCGTAGCCGGCGATCAGCGCGAGCGCGTTAGCCGCAACGAGGCGCGCTCCGTGCATTTCGACCTTCACATGCGGGTTGAGACGGTGGATCGCGGCCGCCGCGCTCTCCACTTTGGGCTCGCCGATCTCGGGCGTCCCATGGATCACCTGCCGCTGCAGGTTCGAGAGCGCGACCGCGTCATCGTCGATGACGCCGAGTGAGCCGACCCCCGCGGCAGCCAGATAGAGCAGCGCAGGCGCGCCTAATCCGCCAGCGCCAATGACCAAAGCACGGGCGCCTTTGAGCGCAGCCTGGCCCGGACCGCCGATCTCGTGCAGCACGATGTGGCGGGCATAGCGTTCAAGTTCCTCCGGGCTAAGCATCGACGCGTCCTCGGCGATCTGCCAGCGCCGTTATTCGTTCGTAAACCGCGGCAGGCGCTTCTCGATGAAGGCGGTCATTCCCTCCTTGCGGTCCTTGGTCGCGAACAACGCATGGAAGACCCGCCTCTCGAACCGCACGCCTTCGGCGAGCGACGTCTCGAAGCTGCGGTTGAGTGCCTCCTTTGCGGCCAAGAGCGATGGCTGTGATAACGCGGCAATCGTTTCGGCGACTTTGATCGCCTCCTGCATCAGGATCGCCGCCGGAACAACGCGCGCAACGAGGCCGGACCGCTCCGCCTCGGCTGCGTCCATCATGCGTCCGGTCAAGATCATATCCATGGCTTTCGCTTTGCCTACGGCGCGGGTCAGGCGCTGAGTCCCGCCGATTCCCGGGATGATGCCGAGCTTGATCTCCGGCTGACCGAATTTGGCATTGTCGGCGGCGATGATGAAATCGCACAGCATGGCAAGCTCGCAGCCGCCGCCGAGGGCGAATCCCGCAACCGCAGCAATGAGCGGCTTGCGCACGCGCGTGAGCCGCTCGTAGTCGCCCGCATAGTCGGCGCGAAAAATGTCGATGTACGACTTATCTGCCATCTCCTTGATATCGGCGCCAGCCGCAAACGCTTTGTCGGAACCGGCGAGGAGGATGCAGCCGACATTGGCATCGGCGTCGAACGCCTCGATCGCGTCGAGGAGCTCATTCTTCAGCGTAGCGTTGAGCGCGTTGAGTGCCTGCGGCCGGTTAAGACGAACGATGCCGACGCGGCCTTGTCGTTCGACGATGATGGTTTGGGTGCTCATGACTATCCTTGGCTTCATGGCGCTCGCGCGCGGAAAGTGCAGGGTGCCTCGCAAGCCTCGTTTTGGCTATCGCTGACAGACGGGACAAAAAAATGTCGATCTGCCGCCTTGCACCACGCGCCTGATCGTGCCGGAGCAACCCGGCGTCGGGCATGGCTTGCCGGCGCGATCATAGACGCGGAAATTGTGCTGAAAATCGCCGAGCTCCCCGTCGGTGCGGCGGTGATCGCGCAATGAAGCGCCGCCTGCCGCGATCGCCTCGACGAGCACTGCCTTAATCGCATCGACCAGCCGTTTTGCGTGCTCATTCGGGCTCCCGGTTCTGCTCGCAATCGTGGAGACGCGCCGCTTGGGCGAGAGCCGCGCGCGGTGCAGGGCCTCACATACATAGATGTTGCCAAGCCCGGCCACGACCCGCTGATCCGATAGCGCCGCCTTGAGCGAAGTCTTTTTGCTTTTACATGCCCGCGCAAGCAACGCCGCGTCGAATTCATTGCCAAGGGGCTCGGGGCCGAGCGCGCGCAGCAGCGGCTCCCGATCAAGCTCGGCACGGGCAACGAGCTTCATCATGCCAAAGCGGCGTGGATCATTGAAGGAAATGCGCGCCCCAGACGACATATGGAACACGACGTGGTCGTGGGCGGCGTTTCTCGCGCCCGCGTGGTAGTAGCGCCCCGGCGTCGCTTTGCTGCGCGGACGCGCGACGCAAAAGGAGCCCGACATGCCGAGATGCATCACCAGTACCTCTCCCGACGATAAATCGGCGAGCAGATATTTGGCGCGGCGGCCCAGCCCCTCGACCGTTTTACCTTCGAGGCGAGCGGCGAAATCCTTCGCCAGTGGCAAGCGCAGATCGCCGCGGTGGGCAACGACCTTGGTAAAGCGCGCTCCTTCCATAACCGGCTGCAGCCCCCGGCGCACGGTCTCGACCTCGGGCAATTCGGGCATCGATGCGCACCTTTGTCCCAGTGCAGCCGCAGGATCGAGCCGCACTCAACTTGAGTGAACCCTGCTCATGCCTTTGTGGCGGCGGATGCGCATGGCTCGCAACCGCAGCGAAGGCTTTCCCTCCGACACATAGCGTCCTACCGCGCGCCGCGCTATGGTCTTGCCTGCAAAGGACTATAGGCCATGCCGGGCGCGCGCGACCAAACCCATTTCGGATTCCGCGACGTGCCGCTTGAGCGCAAGCAGGCCATGATCGACGACGTTTTTCGCAGCGTCGCCGGCCGTTACGACTTGATGAACGATTTGATGTCGGGCGGCCTACACCGCGCCTGGAAGGATGCGCTCGTCACGGCCGTCAATCCGCCCCGGGCGCAGACCGCCGCCGCAGGCGAGGCCAAAGCGCGCGCGCGACCGTTTGCCCTGCTCGATCTCGCCGGTGGGACGGGCGATATCTCCCTGCGGGTGCTCGAGGCGGCAAGCCGCGGCACGCGCGCGACCGTCGTCGACACCAATGCCGACATGCTCGCACTCGGGCGAGCGCGCGCCGCCGAACGCGGGCTCGATGATGCGATTGCCTTCGTCGAAGGCAACGCCGAGGCGCTGCCGCTTGCCGAACGCTGCTACGACGCGGTCACCATCGCCTTCGGCATTCGCAACGTGCCACGCATCGACGCGGCGCTGCGCGAGGCTTATCGCGTGCTGCGCATCGGCGGCCGCTTCCTCTGCCTGGAATTCTCCGCCGTGGACGTACCGGGTCTCGATACGATTTATGATTTTTATTCGTTCAACGTTATCCCCGCGCTCGGGCGCGTCGTCACCGGCAACGCCGGGGCGTACCGCTATCTCGTGGAATCGATCCGCCGCTTCCCGCGCCCCACTGCCTTTGCCGACATGATGCGGACAGCCGGCTTTGCCCAGGTGTCGTTTCAGCGCATGAGCGGAGGCATCGTCGCGCTACATTCGGGCTGGCGCTTGTGATTGCCGGTCCGGCCCATTTCCTCCGTCTTGGCCGTGCCGGTTTCGTCTTCGCACGCGAGGGCGTATTTGCCGGCATCGACACGACGCTGCTGCCGCCGCCGGTGCGCGCGGCGGTGGGCTTGGCGCGGCTGATCGAACGGCCGGCAAGCGCGGTTGCTGCAAACCGCATCGCAACCGCGCTCACGCGGCTGGGTCCCACCTATGTCAAACTCGGCCAATTCCTGGCGACGCGGCCAGACGTTGTCGGGGTGGCTTTGGCGCGCGACCTCGAGACGCTGCAAGACAAGATGGCGCCGTTTGCGCAGTCGCAGGCCGAACACGCCGTTGAGACGGCGTTGGGCAAACCGCTCGCCGATCTGTTCGCGTGTTTCGACGGGCCCGTGGCGGCCGCTTCCATCGCGCAGGTGCACCGTGCCGAGGTCGCGACCGGCGGCGGCTGCCGCGCGGTGGCGGTAAAGGTGCTGCGGCCGGCCATCGAGCGGCGGTTCAAGGTCGATCTCGACGCCTTCACGTTCGTGGCGCGCAACGCCGAAAAGATTTCTGCGGAAGCGAGGAGGCTGCGGCTCGTCGAGGTGGTGGAGACGCTGCGCCGTTCGATGGCGATCGAAATGGATTTGCGCTTCGAGGCAGCCGCGCTCTCGGAGATGGCGGAGAACACCAAGGACGACCCCGATTTCCGCGTGCCCACGGTCGATTGGGACCGCACCGCACGCGACATCCTCACCCTCGAATGGATCGAAGCGACGCCGCTCTCCGATCGCGCCGCGCTCGAAGCGAAGGGGTTCGATCTCAGGTATCTCGCCCGCGCGGTGATCCAAAGCTTCTTGCGGCATGCGCTGCGCGATGGCTTCTTCCATGCCGACATGCATCCAGGCAACCTGTTCGTCGACGACGCCGGCGAACTGGTGGCGGTCGACTTCGGCATCATGGGCCGGCTGGGGGCGAAAGAACGGCGCTTCCTTGCCGAGATTCTGCTCGGCTTCATCACCCGCGACTACCAGCTCACGGCGCAGGTGCATTTTGAGGCCGGGTACGTGCCGCGGCAGCATTCGGTCGAAAGCTTTGCCCAGGCCATCCGTGCGATCGGCGAGCCGATCCATAACCGCACAGCGGAAGAGATCTCGATGGCAAAGCTGTTCGCGCTGCTGTTCGAGGTTACCGGCCTGTTCGACATGCGCACCAGGCCCGAGCTTCTGCTGCTGCAAAAGACCATGGTCGTGGTCGAAGGCGTCGCCCGCTCGCTCGATCCCAAGCTTGACATGTGGGCGGTGGCCGAGCCGGTGGTGCGGGAATGGATCGAGCGCAATCTCGGACCGGTCGGTAGGATCGAAGACGCCGCAGAGGGCGCCATTGAGGTGGGGCGCGTCCTCGGGGATGTGCCACAGCTGCTCTCGCGCGGCGCCGTCCTGGCGGAGCAACTCGACGCCATCACCCGCGATGGTCTGGTGCTGGCGCCGCAGACCGTCGCCGAGATCGGCCGCGCCCAAGCGCGGCGCAACCGCTGGACCGCGGCCGCCTTGTGGGCGATCGCCTTATTCTTGGCTTGGCTCATTTATCTGCTTGCGTACCCGTGATCGCATTGATTGCATTGCAATCATCAGCTATGAAGCAGGGATGGGCACCCGCGCCATGGCCAGCATCACCATCCGCCAACTCGACGAGGGCTTGAAGCGCCGGCTGCGGCTGCGCGCAGCGCGCAATGGCCGCTCGATGGAGGATGAAGCTCGGACCATTCTGCGCGGCGCGACTAGTCTCGACGCGGGGACGGAGCTCGGACGCACGCCCGAGACCCGTGCGCCGCACAGCACTCGGCGGCGCAGCAGCGCGACCGGGGATGCGCTCGCGCCAGCGACAGAGTATGCCGAGGCCGCGCACACGAGCCGCATTCTGCTGATCATCGGCGGCGGGATCGCCGCCTACAAGGCGCTGGACCTCATCCGCCGATTGAAGGAGCGCTCGCTTGCCGTGCGCTGCATTCTCACCAAAGCGGCGCAGCAATTCATCACGCCGCTCTCGGCGGCGGCGCTCTCGGGAGAACGCGCGTTCACGGATCTGTTCGATCCGGAGAGCGAGTTCGATATCGGCCATGTCAGGCTCGCGCGCGAGGCCGATCTCGTCGTGGTGGCGCCCGCAACCGCGGACCTCATGGCCAAACTGGCGGGCGGCCATGCCGACGATCTCGCCAGCGCGGTCCTGCTCGCCACCGACCGACCCGTGCTCTTGGCACCCGCCATGAACCCGCGCATGTGGGAGAATAAGGCAACGCAGCGCAATCTCGTGCAACTCATCGAGGATGGGGTCGCAATCGTGGGTCCCAACTCAGGCGAGATGGCGGAGGCGGGCGAGGCTGGCATCGGGCGAATGGCCGAGCCGCTCGAGATCGCGACGGCGGCGCTGTCGCTGATTGCTCGTGCTGGTGGCGAGGGTGCGCTCGCGGGCAAGCGCGTCGTCGTCACCTCCGGCCCCACCCATGAGCCGATCGATCCGGTGCGCTATATCGCCAATCGTTCTTCGGGCAAACAAGGTCACGCCATCGCCGCGGCGGCCGCGGCGGCAGGCGCCAATGTGACGCTCGTCTCCGGGCCGGTCCAGCTGCCAGATCCGCCCGGCGTGAACGTCGTCAAAGTTGCGAGCGCGCAGAACATGCTGGCGGCAGTCATGAAGGCGCTGCCTGCCGATGTCGCGGCGTTTGCAGCCGCGGTGGCCGATTGGCGTCCGGCCAAGCCCCAAGCGAACAAGATCAAAAAGGACACCGACGCTGCCCCTAAGCTCGCGCTCACCGAAAATCCGGACATTCTCGCGACCGTGGCGCACGAAACGAAAAGGCGGCCCCGCCTCGTCATCGGCTTTGCGGCCGAGACCGACCACTTAATCGAGCACGCCAAAGCCAAGCTCGCACGCAAGGGGTGCGATTGGATCCTTGCTAACGACGTTTCCGCCGAGAGTGGTGTCATGGGCGGCGAGCGCAACACCGTGCACCTAGTGACGGCGCAAGGAGTTGAATCCTGGCCGCCGCAATCGAAAGAGGACGTGGCGCGCGCGCTCGTCGCGCGCATCGCCGAGGCGCTCGCTGGAGCCATGGGGTGAACGAAATCGAGCTGCGCGTCGTGCGGCTTGCGCACGCGGCCGACCTGCCGCTGCCGGCCTATCAGAGCGCGGGTGCCGCCGGCCTCGACCTCATGGCCGCGGTACCCGCCGGCGCGCCGTTGATCATCAGGCCCGGCGGCCGCGCTGCCGTGCCGACCGGTCTCGCATTCGCGCTTCCCCCGGGAGTCGAGGGCCAGATCAGGCCGCGCTCCGGGCTTGCGCTGCGCCACGGCGTGACGGTGCTCAACTCACCCGGCACGCTGGACCCTGATTACCGCGGTGAAGTCCATGTAATTCTTGCAAATTTCGGCGAAGCGCCGTTCCCGGTCGCACGCGGCGCGCGCATTGCGCAGCTGGTACTGGCGACAACCGTACAAGCCAGCATTTGTGAAGTCGCAAATCTTGATGAAACAACACGCGGAGTTCGGGGTTTTGGTTCTACAGGCACGGGGCGGGGAGAGCGGAGCGATTAATTTCGGCACCCGCTTCTCGACGTGGAACCGTCATGCCGCTTCTGCCGCGCAAAGGCGCTCTGGCCATCGCCGCCGTCATCGACATCGCGATGAACGCGCGAGGACGCCCAGTCGCCGCCAAGTCGCTGGCGAGCCGCCATCGGCTGCCGCCACGGCATCTCGAGCCGGTGCTGCAAGCGCTGGTCCGTCACGGTATTCTCAAAGGCACGCGTGGGCCGCGCGGCGGCTACGAGTTGGCGCGCGAGCAACGCCGCATTACCGCCGACGATATTGTGCGCGCAGCCGGAACGGCGGAGGAAATCAATGGCCCGCCGCACGCCAGCTCCGCTTTGCTCAACAGGGTGGTAATGCCAGCGCTGGGGCAGGCCGAGCATGCCTTCTCTACGGCGCTGGCGCGCATCAGTGTCGAGGATCTCGCCCACTCCGCCGCGGAGTTGCGGAAATCGGCCGGCGAGGTCTAGGACATTTCCAAAGCCAATCCGCTATCATCATCTGCGCGACGGGACGCACGCGCTTAAGCGAGCACCGGAATTGAAACGCGCGCAAATAGGAAAGCCCTCGGCTTGGGGGGTTCATCCTTGCCGAGGGCTTCTCAACTCAAGAGCTTTGGGGGGCTCTAGATCGATTTTTACCAGAACTTGTAGTTCATGCCCGCGCGCCAGATATAGTCCTTGACCTTGACGTCGCGCGGAAAGATGTCCGCCGCGCCGAACGGCGGGCTGGTGAACGTTCTGAAAGTGCCGAAGTCGGCGTAGAGGAACTCGCTCTTGACCGACCAGCCGTACCCCAGCGCGTATTCAATGCCGCCACCGACGGTCCAACCGCTGCGCGTGCTGCTCTCTTGGTGGCCGGTCGCAATCGGGTTGGTGGTTAGCCATTCGGAGGCGTCGATTTTTGCCCAGGCGCCGCCGCCGGTCACGTACACAAGCGTCTTGTCCCCAAACCACCAGAAGTTGGTCAAGCCGAGCCGGCCGCGGGCGGTCACGAACCATCGCTCCTGGGTTTCCGAAATCCAGAGCGTATTCGGCCGAGGAATAGGATTAAGCTCGATTCCCTGGCCCGACTTGTTGATCGCAGAGCCGTCGCCCTCGATGCCGAACACCCACGCGCCCCACTGCCAGTTGCAGCCGAGTTGGCCGCCGCCGATGAAGCCCGACAGGTCGAAGCTATTGGTAATGGCGTTGCCGGCAGTATCGAAGTGCTGGCTTGATCCGCTCGAGGTCCCTGCGCTGGCGCCGACATAGCAGCCATTCCAGGTGTAGACTGGCGCGGGCGGGGGCGCGTACGCCGGTGCTGGTACCGGCCTTTCGGCAGCGAATACCGCCGGCGTCCCCAAGCCCAACGCGACGAGCGCTACGCTTCCGAGAAATAGCCT